>Ga0209013_10000645_pt1 | contig 31563 bp, 28 predicted proteins | sample Cruoilmetagenom2_FD_187291 | JGI IMG/M metagenome (GOLD analysis project Ga0209013, IMG submission 187291) | Oil polluted marine microbial communities from Coal Oil Point, Santa Barbara, California, USA - Sample 2 (SPAdes) (version 2) | ecosystem: Environmental > Aquatic > Marine > Oil seeps ...
CGGGTGCGGCCTCGTCGGAACCGCCGGCCCAGACCGCCCCGAGAGAGCGAGCAAACGCCTGGGCTTTTATATCGCCTGGGCTCGTAAAGGCGTAAATCTCGCAGCCTTGATACCGCGCCACCTGCGCTACGATATGCGCGGCCGCGCCAAAGCCGTAAATGCCGAGCCGTTTGGTTTCGCCCTGCAGCGCGTCCTCGGCCATCTTCAAGGAGCGGTAGCCGATAAGGCCCGCGCAAAGAAGCGGCGCGGCTTCCGCATCGGAGTAACCGTCGGGGATCGCGAAACAATATCGGTCGTCTGCGACCGTATAGGCGGCGTAGCCCCCATCGATCTGGTAGCCCGTAAACCGGGGCTCATCGCATAGGTTTTCGTGGCCTTCGCGGCAGTAGCGGCAAGTGCCGTCCGTATAGCCGAGCCACGGAACCCCGATGCGCATGCCGACCTCGAAACCGGCGGTCTTCGGCCCGAGCGCTTCGACGCGGCCGACGATTTCATGACCCAGCACGAGTGGCAGCTTGGGATGGTCTAGTTCGCCGTCATATATATGGAGGTCGGTGCGGCAGACACCACAGGCGAGGACCTTGAGCAATATTTGCCCGGGACCGGGCGAGGGGACCGGCAGCTCGGCGGGATGGAGCGGTTGTCCTGCCCGCTCCAGCAGCATTGCCGCCATCGTCCCGGTCATGATGTCCCGTCCTATTTCTTCAAAACTCCGTTGATGGCGGCTCGCACCCGGTCGTCGGGGTATCCCAGCCAGACGATGCCGGTCTCGGCCGTTGCCATCAGGGCCCAGGCTTTGCTCCCATCCGGTGCGAAAAGAGCATAGAGCTGATTGTCGCCGCACTCATTAGGCTTGCAGGTGAAGCCGAGCATATGGCTTTGGCCGTCGATGGCCACGGGAATGTTCGGTACGGGTGGTCCGTTCAGGGTCGCGGTGTATTCGGTCACCCAATCGGGTGGCGTTTCCGCACCAATCATCTCCTGCCAGGCCGCGAAATAGGCCGGCCGCTTGAGGAGATCGCCGAGGCCCGGTGCCCCGCCGTCCGCTTCCTGCGCGAATGCAGGCGAACTCACGAACAGCATCAAGGTCAGCAGAAAAGTGGGGCGCATGGCGAACTCCGTCATCCGTTTTGAAGAGCGAACCGCTCGCACCAAACGATGACAATACTATAACGCGCCGTCTTAGTGTCGCAGGAGAGGCCACCCCTCGGCGGGGGGCACTAGCGCCGCGAGAGGCGCGTTCTTCGTGCCGGCTTCGGCGTTTGGGCGGTCGTCGCCAGCGCGACTGTCAAGGAGGCGGGCCGGGACGGGCTCGGACGCGGCCCACAGGGCCTTGAATGCTTGGAGGCCCCGCAGAACGGCATCCGGGCAGCTCTCAAAGAGGACCAAGCGGTTACGCTTGTCGGCGTCGCGGCGCACGGCATCGCCCGTCCAGCAGAGTTCCCGGCCGTAAACGGCCTGTTCGTGCGCATCCATGAGACACGGGTTCCGAGCCCAGCGAACATGCGCTTCCAGATTGGGCTCGGGCACGAGAGCGGAGAGCGACGCGAAGAACGCGTGGAGGTCTTGCTCGGGGTCGACCTTGGTCAGGATAGCTTTCACGGCGACGCCGGATGCCGCCAGGGCGTCTTGGGTCTGGGCAAGCGCCACGGCCGGAGCCGATTTGGCCGAGCGGAGCACCAGCGTGCACACAGGCGAGTCGATGTCGTCTTGAAGAGCCTGTTCGGCCAAGCGCGACAGGGCGCTCGCGTGGCGGTCGATTTCAGCCTCCAGGGACTGTTGACCCCGATAATTCGCTCCGTTCCGTCTGGCCGCAACGCGCATATGTCCCCCGATCGGTTTTTGCTGCTGCGCGGATCGCAGGACCCGTGCAACCCCTCGGGAAAGAGAATGCGGCGCGGCTGGTTAAGGAAGGCTTGATATCTGTTTCTTTTTGAAAGCGCGTTGGGCTGCAATGTCCGGGCAAAATCAATGCCTCCAAAATAAGGGAACTTTTATCGGCAATATACGTTCTCCATACCGGCCATGCGGCGCGCGCACCCTACCCGAACCCAAGCTCCGCATGGCCGATGGCTCTCCCCAAGCCCGAAAGCCCGGCGGCAACGCCGGGCTTTTTCTTTGGCGACTCTCCCGCGAATTGGGTGGCTAATATGAGCTTCTCCAAAGCCGTTCGCGTGTGCAACACCACGGCCTGCGCCCGCCGGATTTTTGATCGCCGCAGCCTATGAGAAATGCGGCTCAGCGGAGGCGTTTGCCGGCCAGCCCCTGGAAATTTTGCACTGCGGTGTGTTCCTCACTACATTCCCGCCAAGAGCTTGACATCAAGACACGGAAAATGACCGAAACACTGACAAAACACCAAATCCTGGCGGCGCTGAAAGGCGTAAAGGGCCCCGATCTCTCCAGCAATATCGTGTCGCTCGGACTCGTGTCCGAGGTCGTCATCAACAAGGGCAAGGTCTATTTCGCGATTTCAGTGGATCCGGGACGGGCAGCCGAGCTGGAAGGAATGCGGAAGGCCGCTGCGACTGTTGTCGAGGGTCTGCCGGGTGTTGCCAGTGCGATGGTGACGTTGACCGCGGATCGCGAACCGGGGAGTTCAAGTCCCAGGCCCAGTCCAAGTACCAACCCGGCTCAGAGTGCGCCGCCGCAGGCCCGTGCCGAGATGGCCCGTCCGGGAACGCCGGGCGAGACACGCCAAGGCGGGGGCGGCATCCCCGGTATTCGCCGCATCATTGCGGTGGCGTCTGGCAAGGGCGGCGTCGGCAAATCGACCACGGCGGTCAATCTCGCACTGGCGCTGAAGAATCAGGGCCTCAAGGTCGGCATCCTCGATGCCGATATCTACGGCCCCTCGATGCCGCGTCTTCTTGGGCTCAGCGGTCAGCCGCAACAGCTTGCGGGCAACAAGCTCGATCCCATGCGGCAATACGGGCTCAAGGTGATGTCCATGGGCTTTCTGGTGGACGAAGACACCCCAATGATCTGGCGGGGGCCGATGGTCATTTCGGCCATATCGCAGATGCTCAAAGATGTTGCCTGGGGTGAGCTCGACGTTCTCGTGGTCGATATGCCGCCGGGCACGGGCGATGCCCAGCTCACCATGGCGCAGCAAGTCCCGTTAGCCGGCGCGGTCATCGTGTCCACGCCGCAAGATCTGGCACTGATCGATGCGCGCAAGGGCCTCAATATGTTTCAGAAGGTCAACGTGCCTGTTCTCGGCATCGTCGAAAACATGTCTACGTTCGTCTGCCCCCATTGTGGCGGCCGGTCCGATATTTTCGGTCATGGCGGCGCGAAGGAAGAGGCCGCGAAACTCGGCGTCCCATTCTTGGGCGAGGTGCCGCTGACCATGGCGGTGCGGGAAACGTCCGACGACGGCAAGCCGATTGTCGTCAGTGATCCGGATAGCGAAGTGTCCAAGGCCTATCGCGGAATCGCCGATACGGCCTGGGCCGAAATTGAGAGTGCGCCGGGCGGTGCCCGGCCCGCGCCGAAAATCGTTATGGAGAGCTAGACGCGAAGGTTGCGTCGCAAGGTGCAATCAAAGGGGAAGTCGCGTCGCGCACTTCGCCCCTACTCGTCGCGGGTGCCTGAAGCAAGGCCAGCGCCGCAAAAGGAATGAATACATATGTGTGGCATCGCCGGATCGATTGACCTTGCAGGAAAGCGGCTGCCGGACCGTGCCATGTTGCAGAGAATGGCCGCTGCCCTGGTCCATCGCGGTCCTGACGATTCGGGTTTTCTGAGTGCGCCGGGTGTCGGTTTCGCGCATCGCCGTCTGAGCATTGTCGGGCTCCAGGACGGCCGGCAGCCGATCTACAACGAAGACCGCACCGTGGCCGTGATCTGCAACGGTGAGTTTTTCGACCATCCCGAACGCCGGGCGGAACTCGAGGCCAAGGGCCACGTCTTCAGCACCCATAGCGACAGCGAAATCCTGGTCCATCTCTATGAGGAATATGGCGAAGGGCTGTTTTCCCATCTCAAGGGGCAGTTCGCGTTCGCACTTGTGGACCTTAAGCGCGGCATCGTTCTTCTCGGCCGGGATCGTGTCGGGATCTGTCCGTTGTTTTGGTCCCGTCAGGGCGACACGATTTACTTCGCCTCGGAAATCAAGGCGCTCATTGCCTCGGGCGCGGTGCGGCCGGACGCCGATCCGCGCGGCCTCGACCATCTCTTCACGTTCTTTGCCCTGAGTTCCCCCCGTACGGCGTTCAAGGGCGTTCAGGCTCTGGATCCAGGTCATTATCTGCGTATCGAGCTGCCGCAGGGCCGCGGGCTGGCAAGCCCGGTCGAACGCAAATATTGGGACTTCGATTTTCCCGATTGGGGCGACGAGCTGGACGGGGACGTGGAACAGCTCACCGATTCCTTCCAGTCGGTCTTTGAACGGGCGGTTGATATCCGGCTCCGCGCCGATGTTCCCGTGGTCGGCTATCTTAGCGGCGGTGTCGACTCGGCGTTCGTTCTGGCGACGGCAGCGCGCGTCGCCGGCCGGCCCGTGCCGAGCTTCACCCTTCGCATTCCGAAAAAGAATCTCGACGAAGTCGACGAAGCCATGGAAGCCGCTCAAGCGATCGGCGCGCATCCGACGGTGGTGCAAGCCGGCTCCGACCTCATCACGGGCTCTTACCCGTCGTTGACCCGCGCCGCAGAGTGCCCCGTGCTCGACACGTCTTGCGCCGCGCTGCTGGCTCTTTCACGAGAGGTCCGCTCGCAGGGCTACAAGGTGGTCCTGACTGGCGAGGGCGCCGACGAAGGCTTCGCGGGCTATGTCTGGTTCAAGATGCGCGAAATGGCACGCCTGCTCGATTACGGCGACACGTTCACCCCGACAGCGGCGCTCAGCCGGGCGGTTCGGAGGATTGGTACGAAGCAAAGCGCCACGGAACTCCGGCGGATCGATGCGTTGATCGGCGGGCCACACGCGCAATCGGTCATATACAGCCTCGTGTCGACATCCAGGGATCGCTATTTCAGCGCCGGCTTTAAAGAGGAACTCGGCGGGCACGTCGCCTATGAGGATTTGGATTTGGATCTGGACCGCATGGCGCGGTGGCACCCGCTCAATCGGTCACTCTACCTGGGCTACAAGGTTCACCTCCCCGGTCTGCTGCTCTCGCAGAAGGGCGACCGTATCGCCATGGCCAACAGCGTGGAGACCCGCTACCCTTTCCTGGACGAGGATGTGATCTCCTTCGCGTCTCAGCTCAGTCCGCGGTGGAAGCTGCGACGCCGCATGCGCGACAAATACCTGCTTCGGCAGGCGGCGGGACGGGTTCTGCCGCAGAACGTCGCGCAGCGTCCGAAGCACATGTTTCAGGCGCCGCTGGCGGACAGCTTCCTCGTGAACGCTCCCCCGTTTGTGCGTGAGTTGATCAGCGAGGAAAGCCTCAAGCGGACCGGTTATTTCGATGTCGATCAGGTGCAGCAAGACTGTGCGTTTGTTGCCGCGCAAGGTTCTAGCCGAAGCCTCGGCCGGTTCTATAGTCTTGGTCTCGGAGGTGTTGTTGCGACGCAGCTTTGGCACCACGTCTATCTCGGCGGCGGCCTTTGCGGCCTCCCGGTGGATGCGCAGCCCGCGGCGCCGGAGGAGGCACCGTTCGAGGACGCCGTCTCGGCCTAGCGGTCGTTGTCGCCTGTCGGATGTGTGCTGAGAAAAAGCTTGGTTAGCCACCGGTTGCAGACATATGGCGCGATACAGCAGGGGTCGCATCCCGGTCGATGGTGAAATCGTGCCCCTTTGGCTTCCGTGCGATCGCTTCGTCGATCGCCGCATGAAGCTGTTCATTAGCGTTGCTGGTGCGCATGGGCGTTCTGAGGTCGGCCGCGTCCTCCTGGCCGAGGCACATATAGAGCGTGCCGGTGCAGGTCACCCGAACCCGGTTGCAGGACTCACAGAAGTTGTGGGTCATCGGTGTGATGAAGCCGAGACGCCCCCCCGTCTCACGGACCTGCACATAGCGGGCCGGTCCGCCGGTCCTGTCGGGAATGTCGTCCAGGGTGAAGTGCTGGGACAGACGGGTCCGCACCAGCGAGAGCGGCAAATACTGATCCGTACGGTCCGTGCCGATCTCTCCCAAAGGCATCGTTTCGATCAGCGTCAGGTCGAAGCCCCGGCCATGGGCCCAGCGCAGCAAGTCTTCGATCTCGTCCTCGTTGACGTCCCGCAGGGCGACGGCATTGATCTTGATCTTGAGGCCGGCCCGGGCTGCAACGTCGATCCCCCGCATGACCTGGTGGTAGTCACCCCAGCGAGTCAGGAAGCGGAACTTGGCCGCATCGAGCGTGTCCAAGGACACATTGATCCGCTTTACGCCGAGCCCCGCCAGCTGATCGGCGAAACGGTGGAGCTGGCTGCCGTTCGTGGTCAGGGTCAACTCGTCGAGCCCGTTCCCTAGATGTCGGGAGAGGGACTCGATCAGGCTCATGACGTTCCGGCGTACGAGCGGTTCGCCGCCCGTCAGCCGAAGTCTACGCACGCCGCGTTCGACAAAGGCGCTGGAAAGCCGGTCGATCTCTTCGAGCGTCAGCAGGTCGTTCCGCGGGACGAAGGTCATGTCCTCCGCCATGCAGTAAGTGCAGCGAAAGTCGCAGCGATCCGTGACGGAAACTCGCAAATAGGTCACGGCACGGCCGAACGGGTCGACTAGGTTGGCGGCACAATCACTCATGAAGGCGTCTCTTGGGCCTGTTCCTCACAGAGGCGCGCATCGCTACGCGCCTATTGTTCCTTGGCGGGCTCTTGTTTTCTTGTCGCAGCCCTAAACTTCCGCCTCGAAGAGGCTGGACCATATAGAGTATATTGAATTTACAGCCTTTCAATAGCACCCGAGATAGTCGCACCGGGAGGCGAGTCAGGGGCGTCTACTCAACGAGGGCGTATATCCAACAACGGCGTCTACTTAAAGAAGGCGTCTATCCAAAGGCGTTCAGCCAAGGAGGTCCTTCCATGGACGAAGATCGTTTCAATATGTCGATGCGGCGCTTTTTGAAGGAGGTCGGCGTGACCTCGCAACAGGCGATAGAGGCGGTCGTGCGCGATGGGGGCTTGCACGAGCATGGCAAGCTCAAGGTGAAGATGGTCCTGACGGCGGATGGTACGCCGCTCAACCATGTGGTCGAGGGCAAAATTGACCTTGAATAATGCAATAAGACAGGTGGCATGGCGTCCTGGCCAACAGAGCTGAAACTCGACAAGGACAAGAGCGTCCTCACCGTGTCTTTCGACGACGGAGCGCAATTTGCGTTGCCGGCGGAGCTGCTGCGGGTGCTCAGCCCCAGCGCCGAGGTGCAAGGGCACAGTCCCGAGCAGCGCGTCACGGTGCCGGGAAAAGAGAACGTCTGCATCCAAAAGCTGGAGCCGGTCGGCACATATGCGGTGCGCATCACCTTCGATGACGGCCACAATACCGGACTGTATATCTGGGACTATTTGCGCGACCTCGGCGAGAACCAGGAGGCCCGTTTCAGGTCCTATCTGAACGAACTCGCCGAGAAAGGCCTCTCGCGCTGACGGGCCTCTGTGACCGCGTGTCGTGTCCGGTCAGGCGTCAAGGACGATGCGGTAGCGGGCGTTCCCAGCCTTGAGGTGCTCCAGCGCGCTATTGACTTGGTCCATGGGGAAATGCTCCGTCTGCGGAACAATGCCGTGGCGTGCGGAAAACTCTAGCATCCTCGCCATGACCTGTGGTCCGGCGGTGGGCGATCCAGAGATGCTGCGTTGACCGGAGATCAGGTCCATCGCCACGACCGGCATCGGCTTCAGCACGGCCCCGACCATATGCATGCGGCCGCGCGGTGCCAGCATTCCCACCATGGACGGCCAATCCAGCGGGACATTCACCGTGACCAGCAGGAGATCGAGGGTTCGGGCGAGAGACCGCAGCGCCTCCCTGTCGCGGCTATTGACCACGTGGTGGGCGCCGAACGCCCGTGCCTCGTCGGCCTTCGAGTCGGTCGATGTGAAGGCCGACACCTCGCAGCCCCAGGCCTTGGCGAATTTCAGTGCCAGATGCCCCAGCCCGCCGATACCCACGACCCCTACATGCTGCGTAGGGCTGATGTGGTAGTCGTGGAACGGCGCGAAGACGGTGGTGCCGGCACACAGAAGCGGTCCGGCATTGCGTGCGTCGAGGGTTTCGGGTAGCGGAATCACCCACTGCCATTGCGCTCGGACACGGTCGGCGAAGCCGCCGTAGTGGCGGACGATCGTCGCCACGTTTTCGGCGCAGAGATTTCCATCTCCCGCCAGGCATTGCGTGCAATGCATGCAACTCTCCGCGCTCCAGCCGATACCGACGAGTTGCCCCATGGAGAGGCCCTTGGCTTGTGCTCCCAACGCCGCGACACGGCCGATCACTTCGTGCCCCGGCACGGCGGGGAAACTCGAAATGCCCCATTCATTGTTCACAACGGACAGGTCCGAATGGCAGATGCCGCAGGTTTCGACCGCGACTTCGACCTCCTCGGGTCCCAAGGGACCTGCGTCGTACTCGAAGCGCTCAAGAGGCTGTCCCGCCGCCATGGTTGCCCAAGCCTGCACCATGCTGGTTCTCCCGACATTTGGTGATCGTTGTGGTTTGGATCAGTTCAGCAAACAACGCGGCAGACGACAAGCGTCCTGAAGTGGCATCAGCCCTTCTCTCGGTCGAGCAACGTGCGCTTGCGGCCCTGGCCCCAGCGATAGCCCGACAGCGCGCCATCGCTCCGTATCACGCGGTGACAGGGAATGATCACCGCGAGCTTGTTGGCCGCGCACGCGCCCGCCACGGCGCGCACCGCGTTGTGCGCACCGATCGCGGCGGCGATCTCGCCATAGGTCGCCGTCATGCCGGACGGAATTTTGCGCAACGCCTCCCACACGCGGCGTTGGAATGCCGTGCCGCGAATATCGAGCGGGAGCTGGCTCTGCTTTGCGGGCGTGTCGACCAAGGAGACCACGGCTGCGGTGGTGTCGCCGAACCGATCGTCCCCCTCGTTGAACGACGCACGGGGGAAGAGCGTCTGTAGAGCCTCGGTGAGTTCGTCGGGCCCGTCGCCCAGAAGAATGGCGCACACGCCTTTGGCACTCGCGGCGATGAGGACATGTCCCAGCGAGCAGGGGGCGACGGCATAAATTAGTTGCTCGGCGGTGCCGCCATCGCGGAACGCGCGCGGTGCCATTCCAAGCGCGCCCGACGCACTCGCATAGAAACGTCCAGACGAGCTGAAGCCGGCCTCGTAGAGGGCATCGGTCACCGACGCGCCGCCGGATAACGCCGCTCGTACCCGATTGTCCCGCAATGCGCCGGCATAGGCTTTCGGGGTGATGCCGAGAACCTCTTTGAATTGACGATGGAAGTGATGCGGGCTCGATCTTACCGCATCCGCCAGAGCGGCGAGCGTCGGGGGCGCTTCGGCCGACTCCATGAGGCGGCAGGCCTGTTCTATTTTTTCGGCCCATGGCGGCGCGGCCGCGGAGGGGTCGCAGCGCTTGCACGGACGGAAGCCGGCGCGTTCCGCCGCCTCGGCACTTGCGTGGAAGGTGACGTTTGCCCGGTCCGGCTTCCTGGCGGGACAGGATGGCCGGCAGAAAATCCCGGTGGTCGTGACGGCATAGTAGATGCGTCCGTCGAAGCAGGCATCGCGCGCCGTGACCGCACGCCACGCTCTTTCGTCATCGGGGCAGTTGGGATCGTGCGAGGAACTGATTCGGCCGTGGGGCATACTTCAAGCGTCCAAGTTTCGAGCTTACAAGTTTCAAGCGTCGGCGAGGTGTCGAGACCAGAACTTTGCCACCGTGACGGCGCGCGCGCACTCCGGTCCTTGCTGTCAAAGCCGTCGTATCCTCGTACCGTGGAAACGAAGCACCGCGCCGGAAGTCGGACTGGCATTGCCTGGAGCCAGATACAATATATCCAGGTACAATATATAGAGAGATGAGGCCGTTGCGTTATTCCGTTCCGCCAGCGGGGACAAGGATTGTATCTGATGCAACGTTTCTGCGGCCGGAGCGGCAGAATGTAGAGAAAAAGTGATATTTCAGGCGCAAACAGGCGAATCTGAACTGCGGTGAGGGGCACCCGAATCGCGATGGGTGCCCGCGCCTAGGAGACTGGGTTGACGGATCAGGTTGAACATGACGCTCGTGTGCTGCGGCAGCGCCGTACTTGGCGCGCCCGTCAGGCGGCCAAGCGGCGTGTTCATGCCCTGACGGCGAAGCTGTGGTCGTCCTTCTGGCTGATCGTCATTTTTGCCGTGATCATGGCGAGCCTGGTTGCGCTGGGTGACCTGTCCGTTGGGCTAGTACTTGCCTCCTTCGTCGGCTTCGTCGCGGCCGTTCTTCTGCTCCCGCTCCAGGAGACCGATCAGCACGAAGCAGCCGCGTTCACACCGTCTACGGCCGTCAATCGCAGCCGCTCTCCCATGTCGGCGGTGGTCGACGTATTACCGGACCCGGGCATCCTTCTCAGCCCGACGGGCCAGGTCGTGTTCTTTAACGCGCTGGCAAAGGGCCTGTTCGCCTCCTTGCGCGAAGGTAGCCACATTTCCTCTCTGATCCGCGCGCCCGAATTCCTCGATGCGGTGAGTGCGGCCCCCAGGAGCGGCCGGGCAGTGTCGGTCGTCTATGCCGAACGCGTTCCCGTCGGCCGCCGCCTGGAAGCCACCGTGGCGCCGCTCGCCCGCAGTGGTGACGTTGACGGCGACATCCTCGTTCTGTTGCGCGACTTCACCGAAGGCGAACGCATCAATCAGATGCGTACAGACTTTATCGCCAATGCCAGCCATGAGATGCGGACACCGCTGGCCTCGCTGCGCGGCTTTATCGAGACGCTGCAAAGTACGGCCAAGGAGGACGAGGCGGCGCGCGAGCGGTTCCTGCCGATTATGGCCGAGCAGGCCTCGCGCATGACCCGGCTGATCGACGCCCTGTTGTCCTTGAGCCGGCTCGAAATGAATGCGCACCTGCCGCCCAGCGATCTGGTCGATCTGAACGACGTGCTGGGGCACGCCCGCGACACGCTGGAGCCCCTCGCTGCCAACAGCCACACCACGTTGGAGGTCGAACCTTTCGCCAGGCAGGCCATCGTGCGTGGCGACCGCGACGAACTCGTCCAAGTCCTTCAGAACCTCGTGCAAAACGCGCTGAAATATGGCCGGCCCGACGGGACGGTCCGGATCGAGGCCAAGCACATTCCCTCACTCAACCAGCCGGCGAGGGGGCGCTTCGCGATCTCCGTGGTCGACGACGGCCCTGGCATCCCGGCGGAGCATCTGCCGCGGCTAACCGAACGCTTCTACCGGGTGGATGTCGACTCCAGCCGCGAGAAGGGCGGGACCGGCCTTGGACTTGCGATCGTAAAGCACATTTTGAATAGGCATCGCGGCGAATTGGCGATCGCCTCCAACACAGGACAGGGGTCGACCTTTACGGTCATGCTCAATGAGACCCAGCCTGCCGGCGACAAGACCGCGTTGTCCACAGCACGCAAAAGCTAAACTGCTTACAAAGCAGCAGCTTACGCTGTCATAATAGAGAATCATCAGCGTCATAAAACAATGTTCGAGGGCAACTAGCATGCCCAAGAGCTGGCGGCGTAGGGCACGCTAGCGCAGGCGAATATCCAAGCGCTCATATCCAAGCCAAGGGAGTTCTATTGTGAACAGGTTTGTTATCGCAGCGTCGACGCTGGCCGTCGCCGCTCTTTGCACGGGTGGCCCCGTGCTCGCCCGTGATCAAGTTCAGATCGCTGGGTCCTCGACGGTTCTGCCGTACGCCCAGATCGTTGCCGAGGACTTCGGAAAGACCCATTCCAAGTTCAAAGCGCCGGTCGTTGAGTCGGGCGGTTCTTCTGCCGGCCTGAAGCAGTTCTGCAAAGGCGTCGGTGAGGGCACGATCGACATCGCGAACTCTTCGCGTCCCATGCGGGAAAAAGAAGTCAAGGCGTGCGCCGAAGCTGGCGTGAAGAACATCATCCCGGTCCGTTTCGGTTATGACGGCATCGTGTTCGCGACCGACATCAACAAAGACGACTGGGCTCTTGAGCCGAAAGACGTCTACCTCGCTCTCGCCGAGGAAATTCCGGTTGACGGCAAGATGGTCAAGAACCCGAACAAGACCTGGAAGGACGTCAACGACAAGCTCCCCGATTGGAAGATTGTCGGTTACATCCCCGGTGAGAAGCACGGCACCCGCGAAGTCTTCGAAGAGAAAGTTCTCGTGACGGGTTGTGATGCCGTTGGCGGCAAGAAGATCTACATGGACGGCGGCATGGCTAAGAAGGCCGCTGGCAAGGCTTGCTACCGGGTCCGTAAGGACGGTGGCGCGGTCGACATCGACGGCGACTACACCGAGACGCTCGCTCGTCTTCAGTCCAACCCGACTAGCGTTGGTGTGTTCGGTCTGTCGTTCTACGAGAACAACACCGACAAGCTGAAGGTCGCGACCATGAGCGGCATTTCCCCGTCCGTGGAGACTATTTCTTCGGGTGAGTATCCGGTGTCTCGTCCGCTGTTCTTCTACGTCAAGAAGGACCACATCGGCGTGATCCCCGGCCTGAAGGAATATGTCGCGTTCTTCACCAGCGACAAGATGATAGGCCGGGACGGCCCGCTGGCCGACTACGGCCTCGTGCCGCTGCCTGAGGAAGAGCTCAAGGCGCTTCAGGACGAAATCAAGGAGGGCAAGGTCCTCAGCATGTAATGCTGACGATCTCGTCCACCTAGCCATGTTGGGGGAGCGGCGGTGCTCCCCTGGCCGGCCCCTCAAAACTGGGGCCACGATGATTAAGAATGACCGACCGAGGGGGGTCGTCGGGTGTCCAGTCTCACGATACTTGCCATTCTTTTTGGCGCGGGGACCCTCGCCTATTTCATTGGCCGCCGGCGCAGCATCCAGGCTTGCGGCGGCCAGCAGCAGAACCTCCACTCACGTCCGTCCTATCACGGCTTCTACCTCGCCATTCTGACCGCCCTTCCGGCGATCATTCTGCTGGTCGTCTGGAGCTTAGCGGAGCGGCCGGTCACCCGATACGTCGCCATGCAGGAACTGCCGGCGAGTGTTGTTGAGGGGAGCGACGCTCAGCAGTCGCTCACCATGAGCGTGGTCGACACGATTGCTGAGGGCGTGCCGAAGCTCAGCGCGCAAGAGTTTGAGGTTTTGCGCAAAGCGCGGCTCGGCTTCGCCACCACGTCTGATGCACGCGACATTCTGGTGCGGCACAGCGTTATCCTGGGTTCGAACCCCGATCCGAATGTCCTGGGTGCGGCTTTTAAGCTGGCCGAGGCGCGCGCAACCAGCCGGTTTCTGCTGCCGATCGCCTGTTTTGCGGTTGCCGGCTTAGGATTCCTTTGGGGTTACACGCGCATCCGTCCGGGGTTGCGGGCGCGCAATATCGTCGAGCGCGTTATGCGCAGTGGGCTGTTTCTGGCCTCCACGGTTGCGGTACTCACCACTGTCGGCATCGTTCTGTCGGTGTTGTTCGAAACCATTCACTTCTTCCAATTCGTCTCGCCGTTCGACTTCTTGTTCGGGACGGTCTGGGATCCGCGCTTCGCGACAGTCGGACAGGCGGAAGGTCAGTTCGGTCTCCTGCCGCTCTTATGGGGCACCTTGTTTATCTCGTTGGTCGCCTTGTTGGTTGCCGTGCCGGTCGGCCTCTTCGCCGCGATTTACATGTCCGAGTATGCCGGTTCCAAGGTGCGCGCATTCGCCAAGCCCGTTCTCGAAATCCTCGCGGGCATCCCGACGATTGTATACGGCTTCTTCGCCCTGTCGGTTTTCGGCCCTCTGCTTCGTGACCTTGGTTTCAATATCGGGCTCGAAATCTCCGCCTCCAGCGTGCTGACCGCCGGTATCGTCATGGGCGTGATGATCATTCCGTTCGTGTCGTCGCTGTCCGACGACATCATGAATGCGGTGCCGCAGTCCCTCCGAGAAGGCTCGTATGGGCTCGGCGCGACCCAGTCCGAAACGATCAAGAAGGTTATTTTGCCGGCGGCTCTTCCGGGTATTGTCGGTGCCATCCTTCTCGCGGCATCGCGCGCCATCGGCGAAACCATGATCGTGGTGCTGGCCGCTGGTATCGCCGCGAATCTGACGCTCAATCCGCTAGAGCCGGTCACCACGATTACGGTGAAGATCGTTAGCCAGTTGACTGGCGACCTTGAGTTCAACAGCCCGCAGACCCTGGTGGCCTTCGCCCTCGGTCTCACGCTGTTCGTCATCACTTTGGGGCTGAACGTCTACGCCCTCTACATCGTGCGCAAATATCGGGAGCAGTACGAATAATGACCGACCAGACCGCCTCCCTGTCGTCCTTCAAGAGCGAGGAGGCGCAGAAGAAGCTGCGCAAGCGGCATTGGGCCGAACGGCGTTTCCGCATGTACGGCATTGCGGCAATCCTGTTTGCGCTGGCCTTTCTGGTGTTTCTATTCACATCGATCTTCACTCAAGGCTGGTCGGCCTTCCTGCAGACCTCCGTCAAGCTGCCGGTCGAATTCAGCCGAGAGGTGATTAACCCCTCTGGCAATCCCGAGGCCGAGGACGAAATCTTCCAGGCCAATTTTGTGAAATTGGCCCGCGAGGGGCTCTACAAGGAGCTTGGTATTGATCCCAAGGATCGCAAGGTCCGCCGCGATGCCAACAGGCTCTTGTCGCGCGGTGTCGACGTACAGCTGCGCGACATGGTGTTGCGCGACCCCTCGATCATCGGGACGACCGAGGATGTGTGGCTTCTCGCCAGCGACAATGCCGATGCCCTGCTGAAAGGATCCATCGATCGCGAGACGCCGAACGATCGGCGCGCGGTCAACGATCAGCAGGTCGCCTGGATCGACCAGCTGGTGGACAACGGCGACATGAAGAAGAAGTTCAATACGGGCCTCTTCCTGAACGGCGCCTCGAGCAATCCGGAAACCGCCGGTCTTGGCGTCGCGCTGATCGGCTCCTTCTTCATGATGCTCACGGTAATTCTACTGGCCGTGCCTTTGGGGGTCTGCGCGGCGCTCTATCTTGAGGAGTACGCCCCCAAGGGCAAGATCGCCGACACGATCGAGGTGAACATCAACAACCTCGCCGCGGTGCCGTCAATCGTGTTCGGTCTTCTTGGCCTTGCCGTCTTCATCAACTTCTTCGGCCTACCGCGGTCGGCCTCGCTGGTCGGCGGTCTTGTGCTGACCCTGATGACGCTCCCAACAATTATCATCACCACGCGCGCTGCCATTCGCGCGGTGCCGCCCTCCATTCGTGAGGCGGCGCTTGGCGTCGGCGCGTCCAAGATGCAGCTGATCGGACACCACGTCCTGCCATTGTCCTTGCCAGGCATCCTGACCGGTACGATTATCGGTCTGGTGCAGGCGCTGGGCGAAACAGCCCCGCTTTTGATGATCGGCATGGTGGCCTTCGTGGTGGAATATCCGGCAACCCCGCTGGATCCCGCCACCGGCCTGCCCGTGCAGATCTATATGTGGGCGTCGTCGGCGGAACGTGGCTTTGTGGAGCGCACCGCTGGTGCGACCATGGTGTTGCTGGCCTTCCTGATCGTGATGAACAGTTTGGCCGTTTATCTCCGGAACAAGTTCGAACGCAAATGGTAATGGGGACCGAAGCTATGGAGGCGAAGGTGGAAGACAGGCCTGCCACGAAGGTCGAAGAACCAGCCGAGCCAAAAAAGACCGGTCAGTCTGCTCCCGCCGCCCCAGGCGAGCTGAAGATGAAGGCGGCCGACGTCAACCTTTGGTATGGCGACAAGCAGGCGCTGTACGACGTCAATCTCAAGGTCTTCGGCCAGTCGGTGACCGCGTTGATCGGGCCGTCAGGTTGCGGCAAGTCGACATTTCTGCGGTGCCTCAACCGTATGAACGACGTGATCGACATCTGTAAGGTCGAGGGTGACATTCGTCTCGATGGCGAAGATATCTATGCGCCTGATGTCGATCCAGTGCTGCTTCGCGCCCGTGTCGGCATGGTGTTTCAGAAGCCCAACCCCTTCCCGAAGTCGATCTTCGAGAATGTCGCCTATGCGCCGCGCCTGCACGGTCTGTGTGCGACCAAGGCGCAGATGGACGAGGTCGTCGAGACCAGCCTGATCAAGGCAGGTCTCTGGGAAGAAGTGAAGGATCGTCTGGACGCGCCAGGCACCGGCCTTTCCGGCGGTCAGCAGCAGCGCCTTTGCATTGCCCGGGCGATCTCCGTCAACCCGGAAGTCCTACTCATGGACGAGCCCTGTTCGGCGCTCGATCCGATCGCGACGGCGACGATCGAGACGCTGATCGATGAGCTCAAGGAAAATCTCTGCATCGCCATCGTGACGCATTCGATGCAGCAGGCCGCGCGCGTATCCCAGCGTACGGCGTTCTTCCATCTCGGCAAGCTCGTCGAGGTGAACGACACATCGACGATCTTCACCAATCCGTCCGATCAGCGAACCCAAGATTACGTCACCGGCCGCTTCGGCTGATATCGGCGCTCAGGAGTCCATCCCCCATGGAACAGCAGAACGAACATATCGTCCGGTCCTACGAGGAGGAGCTTTCTCTCCTCAACAACAAGATCGCCAAGATGGGCGGCCTTGCCGAGAAGGTTCTCGGACAGTCGTTCGAGGCCCTCGATCGCCGCGATCCCGATCTCGCCACAGCCACGATCAGCGAGGACGAGGAGATCGATCAGCTTCAGCGCGAGATCGAAGAACAGGCGGTTGTCATGATCGCCCGCCGGCAGCCGATGGCCTACGACCTTCGTCAGATCATGGCCGCCTTGCGAATTTCCGCCGATCTCGAGCGGATTGGCGACTTTGGCAAGAATATCGCCAAGCGGGCCGTCGCCGTGGTGACCGAGCAGCAGCCCAAGCAGCTGATGCTTGGCCTCAAGCATATGGGCGAGCTGTCTCTGAACCAATTGAAGGAAGTGCTCGACGCGTTTATCGAGCGCGACGCAGAGCGGGCCTTGAGTGTCTGGTACAAGGACGAAGAGATTGACGCGATGTACAACTCGCTGTTCCGCGAGCTCCTCACCTATATGATGGAGGACCCGCGGAATATCGGGCTTTGCACGCACCTGCTCTTCGGCGCAAAGAACATCGAGCGCGTGGGCGATCACGCAACCAACATTGCGGAGACGGTCTATTATCTCGTACATGGCCGTCCGATTACGGATCAGCGTCCGAAAGGCGATACGACCAGTTCGACAGCCTATACGTCGCTGAGAAACTCCACTTTCTAGCTAGGTTCGGGTGAACGGCATGAGCGTGGGAGCGAAGGTGCTGGTCGTCGAGGATGAAGAGCCGTTGGCTCTGCTCCTACGGTACAACCTGGAAGCCGAGGGCTACGCCGTCGACGTTGTCCATCGCGGCGACGAGGCGGAAGTCTCTATTGCGGAAAATTCGCCGGATCTGATCGTCCTCGATTGGATGCTGCCGGGCCTGTCTGGGCTCGAGCTTTGCCGCCGGCTGCGCACGGGCAAGGAATCGCGTACCATTCCGATCATCCTTCTGACGGCGCGCAGCGAAGAGAACGACCGCATTCGCGGACTGACCACGGGCGCTGACGACTACGTGGTGAAGCCGTTCTCGCTGCCCGAATTGATGGCACGTGTGCGCGCCATTCTCCGCCGCACCAGTCCAGAGCGGATCGCTTCGGTTCTATCGGTCGGTGACATCGAGCTTGATCGTGAATCTCATCGCGTCACACGTAGCGGCCGGCAGATTCATCTAGGTCCGACGGAATTCCGTTTGCTGGAGTTCCTGATGCAGAGTCCCGGACGTGTCTTTAGCCGCGCGCAGTTGCTCGATGGCGTGTGGGGACGGAATGTCTATGTCGACGAACGTACGGTCGATGTGCATATCGGCCGGTTGCGAAAAGCCATGATGCGTGGCAGCGAGCGCGATCCGGTTCGGACCGTACGTGGCGCTGGCTATGCCTTTTCGGACAAACTGGAAGAAACGGCTTAGCGACGCAGGCTCGTTCGGCGCTTTCCCAGAATTTCGAGACTTCCCAGCAAACGAAAGGCGCCAACTTTCGCGGCGCCTTCCGTCATGTTGCAAGAGAGAAGAGAGGCTCAGCCACTGGCCGAGCGCTTCTCCCGCCGCCGCGCTTGTACCGGCTGATAGGCCATGCGGGCATGATGCTCGCAGTACGGCACCGAACCGGTCTTCTTGCGCCCGCAAAAATGAAACGCCTCCTCGGTCGGATCGCCAATGGGCCAGCGGCACATCGACTCCTTCAGCGTGAGGATGCTTGCCCGCTCGTGCAGCGGGATCACCAGCTCCTCCACGGGCGCCGGCGCGGGAGCTGCCTGGAACTCCTCCTCGAAGGTCGGCTTCAGCGCGACATTGCCGCGTGTGCCGAAGGTTATCGAAGGCGCCCGGTTCTGCCGCGGCGCGTGCGTATGCGTCCGCCTCTGCCGCGGGACACTGGAGCGCGAACTGGTCGCGCGTCCCGAAAGTCCCAGCCGATGCACCTTGCCGATCACCGCGTTGCGGGTCACGCCGCCTAAGCGACCCGCGATTTGGCTTGCGCTCAGTCCTTCGGACCAGAGCTTTTTCAGCAGCTCAACTCTTTCGTCAGTCCAAGCCATTTTCGGCCTCCTCGTTTGGACTCAGATTCCACCCGTCATGAGAGACGGTTTTTTTCGCAATACTCGGATTTACTGCTGAGAAATGACCGCTCGGGCGTCCAGTACGCCTACGACATCTGGTAGCCGAGCGATTATTACCCTACTAAGGCCGGTAGAAACCGACAAGCGTCCGCCGTGCTTGTGTGCCTCGTTTTCCACCGGAACGATCTGATTCTGCCATCACTCCGGGTGAAGCACAAACCCAGGCGTTGATAGAAGCGTGGAGAAACGTTGGATAAGCGGGTCATAAGGACAGATTGACTCATCTGTGGACCAGACCTAACACTCTGACTCTGCTTGCTGCCGCCGATTGGCGGCACTTTTGTTTCAAGAACACGGAACTTTCATGTCGGCCCTTCTTCCGACCTATGCCCGCAGCGGATTATCCTTCGCGCGGGGCGAGGGCGCCTTTCTCTTTGACGAGAGCGGAGAGCGCTATCTCGACTTCTCGAGCGGCATCGCCGTCACCGCGCTCGGGCATGCGCACCCGCATCTGATCGAGGCGTTGAAGGGTCAGGCCGAGAAGGTCTGGCACGTGTCGAACCTGCACAGCATCGCCGAGCAGGAGAGGCTCGGTCAGCGGCTCTGCGATGCCACCTTCGCCGATCGGGTGTTCTTTACGAATTCCGGTGCCGAGGCCGTGGAGGCCGCGATCAAATGCGCGCGCCGCTACCATTTCGTCAACGGCGCGCCTGAGCGTTACCGGCTGATCACCTTCGAAGGGGCCTTCCATGGGCGGACGCTGGCGACCATCGCCGCGGGCGGCCAAGCCAAGCATTTGGAAGGCTTCGGTCCGCCCGTAGACGGGTTCGATCAGGTCACAGGCTTCGAAATCGATGCCGTCAGGGACGCGATTTCCGACGAGACCGCTGGCGTCTTGCTTGAGCCGATTATGGGCGAGGGCGGCATGCGCGAGGTCCCCTATTGCTTCCTGCAGGACTTGCGGGCGCTGTGCGACGAGGAAGGACTCCTGTTGGTCGCCGACGAGGTGCAGTCGGGCGTTGGCCGCACGGGCCGCTTCTATGCCCATGAGTGGGCCGAGATCACGCCGGACATCATGGCCTCGGCCAAGGGGCTCGGCGGCGGCTTCCCGGTCGGCGCGTGTCTCGCCACGGAGGCCGTGGGCCAGACCATGGTGCCGGGGACGCATGGGTCCACATTTGGTGGCAACCCGCTGGCCATGGCCGTTGGCAATACCGTGCTCGACATTGTTCTTGAGCCCGGCTTTCTCGAACATGTCGCGCAAATGGGCTTAAGATTGAAGCAGCGGCTCGCCGGCCTTGCCGACGAGCACAGCGAGATTATCGTCGAGGTGCGGGGCCAGGGGCTCATGATGGGACTGAAGTGCAAGCCCGAAAACGCCAAGCTCGTTGCCGCGTTGCGCGAGCGGGGCATGTTGACCGTCCCGGCCGGCGACAATGTCGTGCGTCTGCTGCCGCCTCTCATCGTCGGCGAGGAAGAAATCGACCTCGCCTGCCATACCATTGATGCCGCCTGCATCGCCTTGAAAACTGGCGATGCCGGGTACGGCTAGTTCCTGTCCCAAATCCTGTTCCCAAGAATCTCCGTTCATGCCTACGACACCCACCCATTTTCTCGATCTCGATGCACTGGATACGCCGACGCTGCGCGCCATCATCGACACGGCGGCCACGCTGAAAAAAGCGCGCAAGACGCCGAAAGCGCTTGCCGTTCCGCACGGCGCGGTTCTGGCCATGATTTTCGAAAAGCCGTCCACCCGGACGCGCGTCTCGTTTGAGATGGCCATGCACCAGCTTGGCGGGTCGGCCGTGGTGCTGAATGCTCAGGATATGCAGCTTGGCCGTGGCGAGACGATCGGTGATACGGCACGGGTGCTCTCGCGTTACGTCGATGCGATCATGCTGAGGACAGGTCCCCATGAGGGGCTCTTGGAGTTCGCCGAGCACGCGGAAATTCCGGTCGTCAACGGCCTCACGGCGCGGTCCCACCCCTGCCAGATCATGGCGGACATTCTGACCTTCGAGGAACACAAGGGCCCCATCAAGGGGACCATCGTCGCCTGGCTGGGCGATGCGAACAACGTCGCGACATCCTGGGTTCATGCCGCTGCCCGTTTCGGTTTCACCTTACGCATGGCGACGCCGCCTGCGTTTGCGCCGGATCCGGACTTGCTGACTTGGGCCCGCGCTGAGGGCGCAACGATCGAGGTCACGACGGACGCACAAGCCGCCGTGACCGACGCGGATTGCGTGGTCACCGACACTTGGGTCTCCATGGGCGACAAAGATGTCGAGGCACGCAGGGCTGCACTCGAGCCGTTCCGGGTCGATGAGCCGCTGATGGCGCGGGCAAAACCCGACGCGATCTTCATGCACTGCCTGCCGGCCCATCGCGGCGACGAGGTGGCGGACGCGGTGATGGACGGCCCACAATCGGTCGTTTGGGACGAGGCGGAAAACCGGCTTCACGCACAAAAGGCGATCCTGGTCTGGTGCCTCCACAACGGACGCCTCCCGGCAAAAGCTGCTGCAAGGAAGAAGACGTCGCGCAAGACAGCGGTTGCGAAGTCCGCGTCCAGGAAGACCTCTTCTAAGAAATCCGCGTCTGCCAAGGCCAAGAAGACCTCTGCTAAAAAGACTTCGGCGAGGAAGGCTCCGGCTCAGAAGACTTCGGCCAAGAAAACGCGCGCGGCCAAAAAGTCCACCAAGCGCGGAGGAAAGCGTTGAGCGAGCCCGCCTCCCGAGAGGCGATCGAGATCGCGGTGCCATCGGACGATGTCGTTCTGCCGTTTCAGGCTGAGCAGGCCGATGTGTTGGGGCGCCTCGTGAAGTTGGGACCGACCGTCGACACCATCCTGTCGCGCCACGATTACCCCGAGCCCGTCTCGCGCTTGCTCGGCGAAGCCGTGGCGCTGACGGCGCTGCTTGGCGCCTCGCTGAAATCGGAGGGCAAGTTGATCCTCCAGGCCTCCACCGATGGCGCCGTCGACCTGCTCGTCGTCGATTTTGTCGTGCCGGGCTCGATGCGCGCCTATGCCCGTTTCGACGAGACGAAGCTGGCGGGCCTCGATAAGGACGAGGACGCGGTGCTGCTCGGGCACGGGCACCTCGCCATGACCATCGATCGCGGGCAGGACGTCGAACGCTATCAGGGCGTCGTGCCGCTGGAGGGGACCAGCCTCGCGGACGCCGCGGATACCTATTTCAAGCAGTCAGAACAGCTGCCAAGTTTTCTCCGCCTTGCCGTAGCCCGACACTTTCAAGCGGCGGAGAATGGCCAAGGTGTCTGGACCTGGCGCGCCGGCGGACTGCTCGTCCAGAAACTGACTCGCGAGGGCGGCATCGTCAGCCCAAAAAGGTTCGAGGAAGATTGGACCCGTGCGAAGTCTCTTGCCGAGACGGTCGAGGATCACGAGCTGCTCGACCCGACGCTGGCCTCCGAGCGGCTTCTCTTTCGCCTCTTCCATGAAGAACAGGTGCGGGTCTATCGCGCTATCTCGCTGAAGACCTATTGCAGCTGTTCGCGCGAACGCGTCGGAGAAATGCTGCAGCGCTTCTCGGGCGAGGAACTGGCCGACATGGTTGTCGATGGCGAGCTGTGGGTCAGTTGCGAATTCTGCAACGCTCGCTACGACTTCGACCCGCAAGAATTTGTGTCCGAATAAGCGTTCAAGCGCGGGGCGCCTAGGCGCTCATCCGGTCCGTCAGCTTGGCCAGGAACTCAAGGCAGGATTCGATCTGCGCTTTCGAGACGAACTCGTCCGCCGCGTGCGCTTGTTCGATGCTGCCGGGGCCGCACACCACGGCCGGACAGCCCGCATCCTGAAATAGGCCGGCTTCTGTGGCGTAGGAGACGCCGCATGTCCGGTTCGCGCCGGTCAGCGTCATCGCCAAAGACACGGCCTCCGAGTCCGGTCCCGCCGAGAACGCCGGCACCGCGGTCTCCGTCTTGGTGTTGACGGCGGCGTTGGGTGCGACCGCGCGCATATCGGGAAGCAAGGCCTTGTCCGCGAATGCAGCCAGCCGCGCGGAGACATCCTTGGCCATGGTGCCGGGCAGCCCGCGCAGCTGCCATAGGACGTCGCAGTTCCGCGGCACGATATTGGGCGCGGTCCCGCCATCCACCATGGCGACCATGACCGTCGAGTGCGGCGGATCGAAATGCGGATCGTTTTCGGTTTTCGCAACCTCCGCCGCCATGCGGTCGATCTCGTCCACCAGCTTCGACGCGGCTGAAATCGCGTTGACGCCGATCGCCGGAATGCTGGAATGGGCTTCCTTACCGGTGACCGTCGTGCGGAACACGTCGATGCATTTGTGCCCGTCGATGACCTGCATGCTGGTCGGTTCGCCCACGATGACGACGCGCGGGCGCGGCAAATCCTGTCCCAACCGTGCGATCATGGGGCGTACGCCAAGGCACCCGACCTCCTCATCGTAGGAAAAGAGAAGGTGAATGGGCTCGGCCAGCGGCGCCGATTTGAACAGCGGCACCGAGGCGAGCACACAGGCGATGAAGCCTTTCATGTCGCACGTGCCCCGGCCGTAGAGCTTGCCGTCCCGCTCGGTCAGAGTGAACGGGTCGGAGGTCCAGGATTGGCCTGTCACCGGCACACAATCGCTGTGGCCCGATAGGCCGACGCCGCCTTCGCCTTCGCCGATCGTCGCGAAGAGGCAGGCCTTCTTGTCATCCCCGTTCGGCACCAGCGTCGAGGCAATGCCATGCCTATCCAAATAGTCCCGCACGAATGCGATCAGGTCGAGATTTGATTTCGCGCTCGTCGTGTCGAAGGCGATGAGCTTTGCGAGAAGGTCGGTTGCGTCTTGCGTGCGCGCAGGAGTCGTCATGCTGCTACTTCATTGTCGAGAGGGCTTGATCGAGATCCGCTTCCAGATCGCCCGCGTCTTCGAGGCCGATCGAGATCCGGATCGTGTTGTCGAAGATGCCGAGTTCGGCGCGGGCCTCCGGTATAAGGCGTTGATGAGTAGTGGTTGCCGGATGGGTGGCGAGACTCTTGGCGTCGCCGAGATTGTTGCTGATGCTGAACAGCTCGAGCGCATTCAAGACGGCAAAGGCATCGTTCTTGGTCTTCCCGACGTCGAAAGCCACCAAGGGACCACCAAAAGCCATTTGCTTTTTGGCGAGATCGTACTGGGGATGATCGGCACGCCCCGGATAATGGACCCGCGCGACCGCAGTATTGTCCGCCAGAAAGTCGGCGATTTTCGCGGCGGACTCGCAGTGGCGGGCTACGCGCAAGGGCAGCGTCTCCAGCCCTTTGAGCAACACCCAAGCGTTGAATGGGCTTAAGGATGGGCCAGTGTGCTTCAGGAACGTATGCAACGTCTCGTCGATGAACTCCCGCGGGCCGAGGACCACGCCGCCGAGGCAACGGCCTTGCCCGTCAATGTGCTTTGTTGCCGAGTAGACGACGATATCGGCACCGAGTTCCATGGGCCGCTGGCCGAGCGGCGTTGCGAACACGTTGTCGACGACGGTCAGCGCGCCACACCCCTTGGCGATCTTGGCCACGGCCTCGATGTCGACCAGCTCCAGAACGGGATTGGTCGGTGTCTCGAAGAAGAAGGCCTTCGTGCTCGGCGTCACGGCAGCCTCCCAGGCCGCCAGATCGCGCCCGTCCACAAGGGTCGATGTGATGCCGTAGCGCGGCAGGAAATCTTCCACGATGTAGAGGCAGCTGCCGAACAGCGCGCGGCCCGCAACGACGTGGTCGCCCGCCTTGAGGTGACACAGGAGCGAGGCTGCCACGGCGGCCATGCCGCTCGCCGTGCCGCGGGCGGCTTCCGCTCCTTCAAGCGCGCACATGCGCTGCTCGAACATGGAGACGGTCGGGTTCGCGTAGCGGCTATAGACATAGCCGTCCGCCTCGCCTTTGAAGCGGGCTTCGGCCTCCTCGGCGCTGTTATAGACATAGCCCGAGTTGAGAAAAAGGGCTTCGGAGGTTTCGCCGAACTGGCTGCGCAGCGCCCCCTCATGCACCAGCTGCGTGGCGGGGCTCCAAGTCTCGCGGCTCTTGTTCTTCCCGGCCATGACCCAATACTCCTCGAACGGTTTTCACATGACCGGCGGCATAAAAAAACCCGGATTTGGCTGTCGCCAAAGGCCGGGGGGTCGAAGTCCGCGGCCCTTTAGCAACTTGTTTTACGTGGCTGCAAGCCGGCCGGCCAAATCACCACACCTCCGATTAATGTCGCGCGGGGACGGGACCGTCAAGCAAAAGGAGCGAGCTCAGTCTGCGCCCGCTGCCGTAATCCCAAGCCGCTTCGCCACCGCGTGTGCGGTTTCCTCCCGGCGGGCGGTCAGATTGGCGGTCGCGTTCCGAACGGTCTCAACCGCCGCCTTGGGGGCCCGGTCCGGTGAGCCCGCATCGAAGGGCGGCTCCGGCGCATATTGCATAGCGAGCTGGATGGTTTCCGCCGTTTGCCGTCCGCGCAGCATGGCGGCGACCTGCAAGGCCCCGTCAATGCCGGACGTGACGCCGCCCGCGCAGACGAGATTGCCGTCCACGACCACGCGGGCATCGACGGGTGTCGCGCCGAACAGAGGCAGAAGATGCTGAACTGTCCAATACGTCGTGGCCTTCCGCCCGCGCAGGAGTCCCGCCGCCCCGCAGATCAGCGCGCCCGTGCACACGGAGAACAGGATTTTCGCGCCCGCGGCCTGCCGGCGGACCCAGTCGAGCACGGCCTCGTCCCGCATGAGGGATTCCTGGCCCGGGCCACCCGGGATATGCAGGACGTCCAGCTGGGGCGCATCGCCGAGCACCGCATCGGGTGTCAGCCGCAAGCCGCCCACATCCCGGACCGGCGATGCATTGAGGCCATAGAGGCGACGGGTGGCGTTCGGAACCCGAGCGAAGACCTCGAACGGGCCTGTGAGGTCGATCTGGTCGAGCCCCTCGAACAGAAGCGAGCCGATCTGAAGGGGCTCATCGTCGGGAATCTGGCCTTCCAGGATCATGGGATGCCCTCTAATGTTCCTTGTGAATCCGGGGGAGAATCGCGTTCTCAGGATGACCCGCCACACGGCAAATGCAATGAAGATCGGTTATGAACCAGCCCGACCAATTTTTTGACGCATCGTCCGAGGATTCCACCGCTTCAGACGCGCCCGACGGGGCGAGCCGCGCGCTCTCCCGGACCGGTGTGCTGCCCAGCCAGGCGCTCCGCGCGCTCATCGAGGCGGGCGAGGTCGGCGGGTCGGTTCCAATCGACGAGGCGCAGATCCAGCCCGCGAGCCTCGACCTGCGTTTGGGTAATGTGGCCTACCGCATCCGGGCGAGTTTCCTGCCCGGCACCAAGGCGACCGTGAGCGACAAGCTGGAAGGCCTCACCTTCCACGAGATCGACCTGACCGGGGGAGCCGTTCTGGAGGCCGGCTGCGTGTATCTGGTTCCTCTGCTCGAGCATCTCAATCTGCGCAATACGATCGCGGCGTTCGCGAACCCCAAGAGTTCCACGGGCCGGCTCGACGTGTTCACCCGCCTGATCGCCGACTACCAGGAGAGCTTCGATTGCGTTGAGGAGGGCTATCGCGGCCCGCTCTTTGCCGAGATCTGCCCGCGCACCTTCTCCGTCAAGGTGCGAACGGGAACGCGGCTCAACCAGATTCGCTTCCGCCGCCGCGTTTCTCAGCAGGCCGACGAGCCGCCCGGCCGGGTGGGCGACAAGCACCTGCGCGCCATCCATTCCGACGTGGGGCTGGTTGAGGGCGAGGCGGCGATCCGCGACGGGCTCAATCTTCGCATCAGCCTGGCGCCGGTCGAGCCTGGCGGGATCGTGGGATACCGCGCGCGGCGCTATGCGGGCGTGATCGATATGGACAATGTCGGCGGCTACGACGTCGGGCAGTATTGGGAGGCGGTGTATCTTGGCCGCGACAAGCGTCTCGTCCTGGACCCGCAGGAGTTCTACATCCTTGCGTCCAAGGAAAGCGTCTCCGTGCCGCCGGAATATGTGGCCGAAATGGCTCCGTTCGACCCGATGATCGGCGAGTACCGCGTGCACTATGCCGGCTTCTTCGATCCCGGATTCGGCTACTCGGCCGGAAAGGTTCCGGGCGCCAAGGCAGTGCTCGAAGTACGCAGTCTGGACATCCCCTTCATCGTCGAGGATGGCCAGATCGTGGGGCGGCTCGTCTATGACAGGCTCACCGAAATCCCCGAGACCCTTTACGGCCAGGGCATCGGCTCGCATTATCAGGCCCAAGGTCTGAAACTGTCGAAGCATTTTCGTCAGTCCTAAGCCGATCTTCCGCATGGCGGGAGCGGCCGCCTTGAGGGAGGTGGCTGCCAGCAATTGACGAACGGGGGGCTATCGCCATGGAGACGCTGACATCGGCCGTGACGTGGTTGAGTGGGATCGTGTGGGGCGTGCCCATGCTGGTGCTCCTGCTGGGCGTCGGCGTCTACCTCACGATCGGCCTGCGCCTCCGCACCTTGCGCGATCTCCCCTTCGCCATCGCCCTGCTGTGGCGTGGCCGCATTCCGGACGGCAAGGGCGAAATCGCACCGTTTAATGCCTTGATGACAGCGCTGGCGGCAACGATCGGGACCGGCAACATTGCCGGCGTCGCCACAGCGATTTTCATCGGCGGCCCGGGAGCGGTCTTCTGGATGTGGATGACGGCACTGGTGGGCATGGCCACCAAGTTTGCCGAGGCGGTACTCGCCGTCCGTTACCGGGAGATCGACGATCGCGGCAAATATGTCGGCGGCCCCATGTATTACATCAAGAACGGGCTTGGCCCGCGCTGGGCTTGGCTCGGGACGGCCTTCGCCATCTTTGCGGGGTTTGCGGGGTTCGGCATCGGCAACACCGTGCAGGCGAACTCCGTAGCCGACGCGCTGGAAGCGTCGTTCGGTGTCCCGTTCTGGCTGACGGGCTGTACCCTCGCAGCGCTCGTCGCCCTTGTTCTTGTCGGCGGCATCAAGCGCATCGCCACGGTCGCGGGCACGCTCGTGCCGATCATGGCCATTGCCTATGTGGCCGCCGGCGTCGTGGTGCTCGTGCTGAATGCCGGCGCCGTGCCCGAGTCCCTGGGCCTCATTTTCAAGCACGCCTTCTCACCCATCGCGGCGACAGGCGGATTCGCCGGCGCGGCCGTGTGGGCGGCTATCCGGTTCGGCGTCGCCCGCGGTGTGTTTTCCAACGAAGCGGGGCTCGGGTCCGCGCCGATCGCCCATGCCGCCGCTCAGTGCAAGGGTCCGGTGAGTCAGGGCCTTGTGGCGATGCTCGGAACCTTCATCGATACGATCATCGTTTGTACGTTTACGGCACTCGTTATCTTGAGCACGGGCGCCTGGACCAGCGGTGAGACGGGCGCGGAATTGACCTCGCTTGCATTCTCGAAGGCGCTGCCGGGCGTCGGCGCTGAGATCACCTCGATCGCGTTGGCCGTGTTCGCCTTCACGACGCTGCTGGGCTGGAGCTATTACTGTGAGCGGTCCTGGCAGTATCTCCTCGGCGTTAAAGCCATCATCCCGTTCCGTGTGCTGTGGTCGCTGGCGCCGATTCTCGGTGCATCCGTAAAACTCAGCTTCGTCTGGCTGTTGGCCGACACACTCAATGCGCTGATGGCGATTCCGAATTTGATCGCGCTGGCCCTGCTTAGCCCGGTGGTGTTCGCCTCCGCGAAGGAGTTCTTCGCCACGCGCGGCAAATCGGAAAACAATCCGTATTAGTTGAATGGCCTATGCCGCCATTAGACTACAGCGTGGGTTGGCGCGAGGCCGGTCCGTATGCAATTGTCAGACTTTCCGAGCGGCGCCGTACATTTGAGATTTTCCGGGAGGCACGATGAAACACGTTGCGATCGCATTTGTTTTGGCTTTCGTTGCGAGTTTGGGCGCCGGAGGTTCGGTTCACGCGCAGAGCGTTCAGGAACTCGCCAAGAGGGCCGCGAGCGATGCGAAGCGCGGCAAAGACCTCGAGGCCTACAATACGATCCGCAATGCCGCGCTGAGGATTTGGGAGCAGAGCCCGCTGCTGTTTCGTGAGGCCCTATTCGTCAAATCCGCGCCCACGGGCTACGGCATTTACGACCCCCGCCCGAACAACGTCTTCAAGCCCGGCGAAAAGCTCTTCATCTATGTGGAGCCCGTGGGCTTTGCCTGGAAGAAACAGAGCGGGTTGAATCATGCCGAGCTCGTCTCCGACCTCGTTCTGAAAGATAGCGAGGGTACGGTTCTGGGCGAGCAGGTCGGGTTCGGGACCTTCACCTTCGACAGCCGCGACAGGAACCTGGAGGTGATGACGGCGCTGACCATCGATTTCACAGAGGCGCCGGCTGGCAAATACGTGGCGGAGCTGAAATTCACCGACAAGCTCGGGAAGAAGTCGGCCTCTTTCGAACTTCCCTTCGAGATCGAGGGCGAAATAGACGGGTCCGACAAGGACTAATAGGGTGCAGTGCGGTGATTGCATCACACCAGCCGACTGAACACCGGCGATCCGCTGAGCGGTCCGGACTTTTCTGTTGTCAGGCGGAAGGCAGCCGAGAGCCCGGCGTCCGAGACTGCGCTGGCAGGAACGCCTACGGACCAACTGGCCGGGACCTAGGCAACGTGACCTGCCGTCCCCCCGGACCCAGGTGGTAGCCGCGACAAGACGAAAACCTCGACGAGGAGGGGAGTCGGATCGAGGAGGTTTCAGACCCCGATCCCACCGTGAACTTCCCACAGTGGTCGCGGTCGCTTCTCCTCCTCCTCGACTACGCCATCATCAAGGGACTTCAGCGCTGGCTACACAGATTCGTGCACCATCTGAACCTAGCTGAGGCGGAGTTGGCTAAGGTCGCGTCCGACAACGGCCTGTCTGAAGAAGCTGAATCTGACGAGGAACCGCCGTTGCCCCCGAAGGTACATTGAAGCAGGTGCGACCTACTTCGCGCTGCTCTCTTCGGGCCGGCTTTCGGCGATACCTTCGACGAGGTTTACGACAGAGCGTCTCAGCCCCGCATCGTCAATATCAGCAAATGCGCGCACGAGCCGTAGGGCTTGCTGGTCGCCAACAAACTTGATGGGTGATTCCATCTCGGTAGTCGCAGGACCGGCGCCATCGAAAAAGACGTGGATCGGGACATCGAGAGCCAGGGCGATCTGCATCAACCGGCTGGCGCCGACGCGGTTCGCACCGTTCTCATATTTCTGGATTTGCTGAAATGTCAGACCGAGAATATTGGCTAGGTCGGTCTGGGACATCTTCCTTTCCAGCCGCCAGAAGCGGATGTTGTGACCAACGATCACATCGGTCTGTTGCGGCGATTTCTTTCCCATTTTTGCTCCTGGAACACACTAAACGGAACAACCGATTACCGGTACTTGGTGCATTGCAATAGTGGCAATTGTACTGCAATCACTCAATTTAGAGTGATCATAGAGTGCGATTGCGCGTTATTGCATTAGACAATAGGTGCGCCCTATTCATTGGCCACGGCGGAGCACGCCCCACCGCCCAACACGCAGAATCGGGCACAATGCGGATGGCAGAGCTTGACCGCCCCCTGATCGAACATCTCGCCATGGGCCGTTGCCGCCTCGGCAAGAGTAGTCCCCATACTGAAGGCTGGAACGTCCGTCAACAGAGTACAGGGCAGGACCACGGGGTTCCGGTCGCCCCGGCGTTTCACGATCATGCGGCTCGACGCACACATCATTTCTGAGGGCGACTGCTTGAGAATCTCCCAGCAACCGTCGGTGATCTCGGGCACGTCCGCATGCGCGTCCATCTCCGGAAACAAGACCAGTGAGTCGACGTCGTCCGCAGCAACAGGCCAGGAACGCGAGGCTAAGAGCGCGGCGTAGCCCGCCCGTGCCTCTAGCTCGGTTTCGCCCCAGCATGTCCGTCCAGCGATCGCGATCGAGAAGCCATTGGCCGCAAGCCAATCGGTTCCCTCGAGGGTCTTGTGGAAGGTGCCGGGGCCGCGCTCCTCGTCGTGGAACTCCTCAGTATAGTGATCGAGACTGACGCGCACGCATAACCGGTCGCCATGGACCTTGCGCAGGGCCAGCAGCCCGTCCTGGATCCCGGGGCGCATCATGGGTTGCATGGCATTTGTCAGAACGAGTACGGAGAATCCGCGCTCCAACGTGTCAGTAAGCATGCCGATCATGTCGGGGTTCATGAAGGGCTCGCCACCGGTGAACCCGATTTCCGTGACCGGCCAGCCGTCTTGCGCGATCTCGTCGAGATAGGCGGCGGCTTCGCTCCGGCTGATATAGACGAGTGCATCGTTTGTCGGGCTCGACTCGATATAGCAGTTGCGGCAGGCGATGTTGCACAGCGTGCCCGTGTTGATCCAAAGCGTGCGAAGCCGGTCCAGCGGGACGCGGGCACGGCGTTGGCCGTCCGCGGTCCTGTCCGGGTCGGCGAACTTGCGGATCCTTGCTGATAAGGCGGTGTCGGTCATGGGGTGAAGGCTCTATGTCCCGGGTTCGCGTGCATTAGCGGGTGGAGGCGTCTGAACCGCAAGTCCCAACGCCTTCACCCTTGCGTGAGGGCCAGTTGCTTTTCTACCTTCCCAAGTCATCCTGGTCGGGCTACGCATGATGGCAATAGGCGGGTGTAGCTCAGTGGTAGAGCAGTAGCTTCCCAAGCTACGGGTCGTGGGTTCGATCCCCATCACCCGCTCCAATATTTTCAATAGGTTACGACCGCAAAACGCATGACCGAGATCACGACAGGCGGGCTTGCTCGGCTTTTCGATACGACGCCTAAGACGATTGCGGAGCTTGCAAAGCGCGAGATCATCATGAGCGCGGGCGCTGGCAATTGGAGCCAAGCGTCGGCGGCTACGTCCGGCATCTTCGCGAAGTGGCGGCGGGGCGTGGCGGCAACGATGGCGAGCAAGCGCGCGCAGGTCTTGGCGCGGCAAGCTGATCTGGCTGAGGCCAAGGCGGCAAAGCTACGCGGTGAGCTTGTCGAGGCGAAATGGTCGAGCACATGCCGGGCGATCCGGGCGCG
>Ga0209013_10000648_pt1 | contig 31494 bp, 29 predicted proteins | sample Cruoilmetagenom2_FD_187291 | JGI IMG/M metagenome (GOLD analysis project Ga0209013, IMG submission 187291) | Oil polluted marine microbial communities from Coal Oil Point, Santa Barbara, California, USA - Sample 2 (SPAdes) (version 2) | ecosystem: Environmental > Aquatic > Marine > Oil seeps ...
AATACAATACAGGAAAAATTGACGACCAGGATAAAGTTGGAGTTAAGGCATTAGATGATCAAACACTGGAAGTAAAATTAAGACGGCAGGCTTCTTACTTTCCGAGTCTTTTAGTATTTATGTCAACATTCCCAATGAGGCAAGATGTTGTGGAAAAACACGGTATTAGATGGACCGAGCCTGAAAATATTGTGACTCTGGGACCATATAAACTATCATCGTGGCGACACCACGATAATATGTTAATACAAATAAATCCAAATTATTGGGGCAAAAAACCCACCATAGAAAATGTAAATATGGTTATGAACGAGAACCCTTCCTCTGCTCTAGCGCTTTATGAAAGTGGAGAGCTTGATTTCGCAGACAGTAAAAGTATCCCGCCATTGGAGGTCCCGAGGCTAAAGGATTTAGATGATTTTAAGACTACGCTTCAGTTTAGAACTAACTATATTGCATTTAATGTAGAGAAAAGGCCTTTTGATAATCCACTTGTTAGAAAAGCCTTTTCTGCTTCAATAGACAGAGATAGCATTATAGGCTTAATACAAGGTGCAGGGATCACCACAACTTCATGGATTCCAAAGGATATGCTGGGCTATAACTCAGATATTGGGGTAGATTTTAATCCTGAGCAGGCTAAAAAATGGCTTACTGAAGCGGGTTATCCTGATGGAAAGGGTTTCCCAGAGGCGACATTTTTATGGCCGGACGTAAGCTTTAACAGAGTTATTGCTGAAGCTCTTCAGAGTATGTGGAAAGAGTATTTAGGTGTAAGAGTCAATCTAAGAAATGAAGAGTGGAAAGTTTATTTAAGTACCATTAATACTAACCCACCTGAGATTCACAGAGCTGGCTGGGGAGCTGATTTTCCAGACCCGCATAACTTCATGAGTTTGTTTACTTGCAACTCAGGCAATAATAGAACCGGTTGGTGCAATAAAGAATATGATGCACTAGTTGAACAAGCGGCAGCTGAAACTGATCCTGAGAAGAGGATCAAAATATACAATCAAGCGCAAACAATCCTTACCGAAACTGATTCACCTATTGCGCCTTTTTATATAACAACTCAACAGAACTTAATTAAGCCTTATGTAATCGGGCTAGTACCAAACCCGCTAGATATGGTTCTGTTTAAGAATGTTTCTTTGGAAAACGATAAAAGATAATAAAAAAGGGATGATATCGAAATACCATCCCTAAATTAATATTAATATTTAGGTAGAAAAATCAGCCCTTGAAGTAAGGAATGATTTCCTTAGCATAAGTTTCAAGTGCTAGTGCAGGATCGGGACTAAACCTATAGAAAAGCACAAAGTTCTTTACACCGGCATCAATGAATTTCTCAATTTTTTTGATACAGTCCTGTTTTGATCCAGTAATAGTGAAATCAATAATAGCCTCTCTAGGGTAGAACTGTCCTAATTCTCTGAATTTCTTCCTGCCTTCTTCATCCTGAGGAATAATATTAAAGTAATTAAGCCCATGATATTCCTCTGGGATATCGACATCGTATCCGGCTTTTTTGAGCTGATCCTGCATACATAGAACATATTTAAACGGCTCCAGTGTTTTATAAGCTTCGTCCTCGTTTTCACCAAGAGAAGTGAACACCCATAGCCCAACATCAATTTCGTCTAAACTACGCCCTACACCTTCGGCTCCTTCTTTAACAGTCTGAAGATACTGACCATAAAGTTTAGGTGTTAAATCAAAAGGGAGCCATCCGTCCCCCAATTCACCTGTAAGCTTGAGCCCCTTGGGACCGTGGGTAGCCATATATATAGGGATCCTGTTTCTCTGATAGGGCTTTACCTGTAAAAAAGCTTCTTTTAGATTAAAGAACTCACCTTCATAATCACAAGGCCCCTCTGTTGCCCATAGTTTCTGCATTACAGTCATCGCCTCTCTTAATCGCGCAAGGGGTCTATTCCAGCCAATCCCATATGCGTCTAAGTTCATTGACTCACCAACTCCAAGGGTAAGCTTTACTCTGCCCTTTGAAATATGGTCGATTGTGGCTAGTCTTTGCGCAAATACTGCTGGATGCATTCTATGCGGATCAGAAACCGTTCCCAAACTAATATTGTTTGTTTTCATCGCTGCAGCAGTTGCCACTGTCCAGGCCTCGTGCGCTTCCGTGGGAGATACGAATACAACGTGGTCCGGAAACCAAACACCATCAAAACCTAGCTCGTCAGCTTTGACTGAAAAATCTATTAATCCATCTAAATCAGCCCCGGGCATGGGAGCAGCAAGTCCGAATTTTATATCTTTTGCCATTTTGACACCTCTTTGATTAATTATTCCCCTCATTATAAACACATGAGCGTATAAAACACAATACCTGCTCTTAATATAGCAAATTATAGTATTGGAATATGTGGAAATCGATTGAGGATTAGTGTTATAATTCTTATTCTTATTAAAAGTAGGAGGATAAAAAATGAAATTCGGCATCGGACTTTTCGGTATGCAAACCCATCCTGAGCTTCCATATACACATCCGGAGCTTTATAAAAATACACTTGATCAGGTCAAACTTGCAGAAGAAGTAAATTTTGATTCGGCATGGATATCAGAGCACCATTTTTTAGAAGATGGTTACTGCCCCTCTCCGGCGGTTATAGCAGGAGCAATGGCGGCCGTTACCTCTAAAATCAGAATCGGCTCCTCCGGAATTATACTCCCGCTTCACAATCCTTTAAAAGTAGCCGAAGACGCAGCAGTTGTGGACAACATTTCAAACGGCAGGTTCGACCTCGGAGTTGTGCTCGGTTACAGGAAAGAAGAATTTGAAGGCATGGGCGTGCCAATGAACCAAAGACCCTCCAGAATGGATGAGGGCATAGAGGTGCTGGAAAAAGCCCTTTCGGGTGAAGTATTTTCATATGAGGGGAAAAGGCATAAATTTGAGAACGCAAACCTTACCCCAAAGCCTGTACAACACCCTATCCCGTTATATATCGGCGCATTTGAAGAACCGGCTATAAGGCGGGCCGGACACTACGGTTATCCTTTGCTTATAGGCCCCGGGAGAACAGTGGACATGGTTAGGGACACATTAGCTTTCTATAATGATGAAGCTAAGAAAGCAGGAAGGAATACAGATGATGTCGAGCATATTCTTTTAAGAGAAACATTCGTCTCTAAAGATAGAGATAAGGCAATTGAGGGTGGAAACAATTTCATAATAAGCATGTATAAATTCTACTTTACCCTGGGTGTAAAGATGTTTGTAAGGGGCCAGCAATTAAAAGACATTGACGACCCGTTATTTGAGCATCTTGCGGAAGAGCGCTTCATAATAGGAACCCCTCAGGACTGTATAAAAGAGATAGAGATGTACAGGGACGATCTTGGAATTAACTATATTTCTTGCCGCATGGTTTTCCCGCAAGCAACTCATGAGATAATTTCAAACTGTATTGAGATCTTTGGTAAAGAGGTAATACCTAATATCAAATAAGAAGAGAATTTAATTTATAGATTTTGAACTCTCATATTGACACATAAACATATTAAGAGTTATTATGTAAATTCTGTTTTATAGATCTTTTAAAATTTATAGTATGAGGTTGCATTAAAGCTTAAAAGGGAAATCCGGTGAGAATCCGGTGCAGCCCACTCGCTGCTGTAAGTAGTCCCTAAAGTCCTTTGCAATATGTCACTGGAATTAATTCTGGGAAGGCGCAAAGGAGACCCGAGGCTACAAGCCAGAACACCTGCCTTAGTACTTAATGTCTTACTTTTCTTCGGGGGGAGAAGGTAAATGGGTATTACACACATTCCGCCTCCCGGTTACTTAGATAACCGGAGGTGCTCATAATCAGGTATTTCCTACCTGCATTTCTTGTTTTCTTTGCGCTACATGCAATTGCTCAGGAAAATGAAGACCACACACTGGAAACAGTTATTGTGGAAGACTCTCCTATTGAGCCTCCCCTTAATTACCCCTCTGCCTTTTCCACAATTATAGAACTTGAAGACTATAAGGGCGAGTACAAAACAGCGGCGGAACTCTTGTCCTTTTCGCCCGGTGTAGTGGTTAGGGATTACGGGGGATTCGGACAGCTAAAAACACTTTCAATCCGCGGCTCTTCAAACAATCAGGTAGTAATACTCCTAGACGGCGTAAGGTTAAATAATCCTATCGGGGGCGGTGTAGATCTTTCCACGATTCCGGTTAATTACGTAGACAGGTTTGAAGTGATTCGGGGTGGGGCATCCGCTTTTGCAGGCACTGATGCGCTAGGTGGGGTAGTAAATATAGTAACTAAAAATACGGATGAGCCTTTTACTTTCGGCTCTGCAACGTACGGCTCATATGAGACATTTGGTCTTAACCTCGGAAGAGCTCAGAAAATAGGCAATTTCAGCTATCTCCTGTCCTTTGCACATGCTCAGAGTAAAGGAGATTTTAAATTTAAATCAGTCAATGACCTCACTCTTACTAGAATTAATAACGAGTTCCACTCTGAGAGTTTTCTTGCCAAAGCTGCTTATGATTTTGATAATGGCTGGGAGATAAGTTTATTAAACGAGTTCTTCTATGATGATAGAGGAGTTCCGGGGCTCGGAGAATTTCAACAGCCCAATGCAAACCAGAAAGACGCAAGAAACCTGACCAGCGTAAATATCTCAAAAGAACAGTTTGTCAGACCAGAGCTTGATCTCGATATAACCCTTTTTAACAGATTTGACTATCTTAAATTCACTAATCTCACACCTACAATCGGGGTCCCGATCGACACTCTTAGTAAAACAAATTCGTTCGGAATAAACCCTAGGCTTAACTGGTTTGCCCCTTATAACCAGGTCATCACTTTCGCAACTGAAGCCAGGGCAGAATTTTTAAGGGACGATGATTATAACAATCCCAAGCGTTTCACATATAGCGCTTTTGCAAGTGATGAAATCAGTTTGTTTGACGAAAAATTGCTGATTAATCCTGTAGTCCGTTTTGACCTATGGACAACACATCAGGATGAAACGACTACGGATATTGGATTTTCACCAAAGCTGGGAGTCATAGTATCTCCCAAGAACTATCTTTCATTTAAAGCCAATATCGGAAGGTCGTTCAGGGCTCCAAGCTTTGGAGAACTATTTTTTCCAGAAGAAGGTTTTATCGGTGGCAACCCGGACCTAAAGCCCGAGACCTCTTACGATTTTGATGTCGGCGTTTTATTATCACTCCCGCGTGTCGCTCTGGAAGTCACTTACTTTAGGAACCATATAGACGATTTGATTTTGTTTGTCTTCATAAGCGCTCAAAGGATTGAACCCCAAAATGTCGGTAACGTGGACGAGCAGGGAGTTGAAACAACCCTGATACTAAGACCTTTTGATTTTCTTGAACTTTACGGTGCTTATACGTTTTTAGACGGTGAAATTAACGAGACCGATGCTCAGCTACCCGGAAGACCTCGTAACAAATTTGATTTCAGAGGCGTATTAAGCCACAACATAGTGGCCCTCTTCTGGGAAACACACTATGTCGACAGTATCCCCCTAAACGCCTTCCCGAACTCACAGACTACAGATCCCAGAACAACTCACAATATTGGTGTTAAGGGCGAATGGAAAAATATTTTTGCAACATTTGAGGTTAAAAACCTTTTCAATAATCTCGACGTCAGGGACGCGCTTGATTTTCCCCTTCCGGGAAGAACTTTTTTCTTAACAGCGGGAGTTAATTTTGATAAATAGAAAAACAAGTAAGACCCAAGATAAGGAGGATTTAAAAATGAGAATGTTATTGGCAATTGTCTTGTTCAGTTTATTCGGAGCAGTTTTTATAGGTTGTGACAGCGGGAGCAACAGTGGAGGCGGTTTTGTACCAACAGGCGACATTTTGGCAGTTGCTGAAAGGGCTGGACAAAATCAGACAATCAAAGTAGGTGGAACTGAAGGCTCAGTGCCACCGGGAAGCACGGTCGAGGTTACTAATCTCAGCACCTTAGAAACACAGACCACATTTGGACTTCCCGACGGCAGCTTTGACCCGACATTCATAGGAAGCACAAACGATATTTTTAATGTTCTGGTAACAAATAATGAGAATATCGTATTGGATACTGTAGTAGGAGTTACTCTTTTAAGAAATGCCGTACAACGTAATCTTGCAACTCTTGGCAGTGTGCCTGCAGATATAAAGATTAGAGACAGTAGAGCTTACGTAATCAATGGGTTCTCTAATAATATTCAGGTGTTTAATTTAAATCAGAATCCTCCCCAGTTATTGATGACTATTGTACTTCCCCCGGGTTCAAACCCAATTTCGATGGATTTCTTCGGAGATACTCAGGCTTACGTGGCAAATAACACCGGTCAAAGCGTCGCGGTTGTTAATATTGAAACAGGAGATTGTGAAACATTGATAGTGAGTGCTGAAGACCAGGGAGAGACTACACCCTGTGATAATGTTATTAATGTTCCAGCTAATACATTTGAGGAACCGTTGGGAGTAAAAGTCGCAAACGGTAAAGTGTATATATCTAATAACAACCTGGATGAAAATTTCAGCCCTAATGGAAACGGCTTCATATCTTTATTCACCGGGGGCACAAACCAGTTGGTAGCCACAATAGGGGCTTCAGGCGCCAATACGTCGAATATGATAGTAATTGACGACACTCTTTACGCTTTAAATAACGGAAACATATTATTCGATTTTGAGACCTCCGAGTTTTCGTGCGATTTTGATTTTCCGCCTTCAATTGATATGATCAATACTGGAATCGATACGGTTTTTGATACAATTGACATTCCTTTAAGTGAGCAAAATTCTACTGTCTGTCTGCCGAACAATCTATCCGCAACTTCAGACGGATTTGGCTACACCGGACTAGGCCTTGTGGGAGCCCTTCTAAAAGTGGATCTTTTTGAAGGTACTGTAATTAACGGGCCTGATAATCCGATAATCATCACTGATCTCACAGGTCTTAATAACACAGCGGATATAGCCATAAAAGACGGATTGCTCTTTACGACTCTTTTTAACTCAGACCAAATAGCTGTGCTCGATACAAATACAGATCAAGCGGATCCGTTCCCTTATATTACCCCTTTCCCTGCTGGAATTAGAGGAGATGATCCAAATTCACAACTATTTGACGGGGTACAATCGCTTGCTATCAGACCTGGAGTGTCCGGGGTAGACTTCACTGGAGCGGACATCTACTTTATAACCGGAATAAGCGAGCAATTGGGTTCTGTTGACTCAACACTTCAGACACAGTAAGTATTTGCATAAATATGCAATCCGGTTAATGATAATTGTATGGGGAGAGGTAAGTAAATTTAGCCATATCTCCCTCAAAAAAGAATAAGATGGGGGCGTAAAAGATGCGCATTTGTTCATTTCTTCCAAGTACGACAGAGATCGTATATGAACTGGGTCTGGGTGATAGCCTTGTCGGTGTAACCCATGAATGCAACTACCCGCCTGAGGTTAAAGATAAAAAGACCGTGATCATGAGCTTCTTAGATCACAAAAAGCTCTCGAGCAAAGAGATAGATGACCTGGTTACCAAAAACGCTGCTCAGGGAAAAAGCACATATATTGTCGACAAGGACGCCCTTAAAGAAGCTAACCCGGACATTATTTTATCGCAGCAGCTTTGTGAAGTGTGCGCAGTATCAGGCAGTCAGGTTATGGAGGCTGTGGAGGTATTGGGTCACAGTCCTCAAATAATCTCTTTAGAACCTACAACCATAAGTGAAATATTCGATACGATAATTACAATCGGTGAGGCTACCGACACTAAAGAAAGAGCAATTGAGATTACGGATAAGCTCAAAGCCAGAGTAGAGAGAATTAGATCACAACTTGAAAACGAAAGAGACCGACCCAGGGTATTTTGCCTTGAGTGGCTTGACCCCCCTTTTGTCGGGGGACACTGGGTGCCTGAAATGGTTGAAATGGCGGGTGGAGATAACGGCTTAGGAAAACCAGGAGAGCCTTCATTTAAAGTTACATGGGAAGAAATTGTAAATTTTGCCCCTCAGATGCTCTTTATAATGCCGTGCGGGTTTGATATAGAGAAAACTCTTAATGAATTAGATGTCGTGTCTTCAAAAGAAGAGTGGTTTTCCCTGCCTTCTACAAACAGGGGGCAAATTTATTTACTTGATGCAAATTCATATTTCAGCAGGCCGGGACCCAGGATTGTGGACGGACTTGAAATCCTGGCAAGAGCCATACACCCGGAAATAATCAAAGGATATGAACCGCCCCCTGAGTCGATTATCAATCTAAGGAATTACATGCAGCTTGAACTATTTTCGGGATAATCAATGATAAGAAAGATAGCATTCACGATATTCTTAACTACCATTTTGATATTTATAGTAAGCTTAAATGGCTTCTCAGATGATAGCCCTAAGCGTATTGTTTCATTATCTCCAAACTTGACTCAGATTATTTACGCGCTTGGCGCTGGGGAAAAAGTGGTAGGAGTAACTATTTATGCTGATTTCCCCCCAGAGGCAAAAGAGCTGCCTAAGGTAGGTGGTTGGGTAAACCCTAATTACGAGGCAATACTTTCTCTAAAACCTGATCTCATAGTGCTTATGAAAGATCAGGACACCATATTTGGTGAAAAAATAAGAGAGCTGGGGCTAAAAACATACGTTGTCGACAGCAATGACTCTATAAGCGATATACTTAAATCAATTTCTGATCTTGGAGTTGTAATCAACAAAAATCAAGAGGCTAAAAGCTTGAGAACTAATATCGAAACCAATCTAAACAAAATTAAGGAATTTACAAAAGATCAGCAAAAAAAGAAAGTCCTTATAGTTGTAGGCAGAAGCCCGAGAACACTAGAGGACATATATGTAATAGGAAGAGATAATTATATAAACGAGCTGCTTATTTTGGCGGGTGGAGAGAACGTAGTAGAAAACAAAAGACTTTCAATCAAGATTACTCAGGAAGCAATTCTCTCATTTGACCCCGATGTAATTGTTGAAATAAATCACGAGAAGCTTGATAGGGAATCTGAGATATTAAATACCTGGGCAAATCTTAAACTTGCTAAAGCTGTCAGAAACAACCAGGTGTATATACTTTCGAGCTCCTTTTTGCTCCATCCAAGCCAAAGGATTGTCGATGGCGCCAGGGTATTGGCAGAAATTCTTCATCCTGAAATAAAAGAAAAATATGGCAACAATAATTAATTGCAGCAACCTCGGCTTCTCTTATAACGGAACCGAGGTTCTAAATGGAATCACCCTGTCAATTACCCCAGGCAAAATGGTAGGGATTTTGGGGGCAAACGGGGCCGGTAAATCGACTCTCCTTAAAATCCTATGCGGAGTATTAAAACCCAAAAGCGGAGAGGCGCTATTTAATAATAAAGCTCTCTCTAAAATGGATAGAAGAGAAATTGCAAAAGGAATCGCCTATATTCCCCAAGACCCTATGTTTGCGTTTCCGTTCACAGTAAACGAAGTTGTCCTAATGGGGAGAGCCCCATATATTGGCAGATTTGAATTTGAAAGAGAGCAAGACAAAGAAGTAGCCGAAAGAGCCATGGAAACGGTAGGCATTATCCATCTTAAAAATCGGCTGATAAGTGAAGTCTCGGCAGGCGAAAGACAACTTGCATCGATAGCGCGAGGATTGGTACAGGAACCCGAAATTATGATTCTGGATGAGCCGGCTACTTATCTTGATGTGAGGCATAGAACTGAGATTATGAATATCCTCAAGGAGCTTAAAGAAGAAAAAGGAATTTCAATTATCGCCGCTACGCACGATATATTCTCCTCACTATTCTACTTTGATGAAATTATGATACTTAAAGACGGAAATGTTCTGGCTCACGGAAAAGCGGATCAGATTATTAACAACGAAATACTGAGCACCGCTTACGGAATCGAGGTAATAGTAAGAAAGGAAAACGGGAGGGTATTTGTTTTCCCTAATCAATAACTTGCCCTTACTGTTGTCAATGAAGAGACCGGGTTTGGTTTATACAATATGAGTACGAATAGAAAATTTTTAATCTCGGTAGGACTCTTATTCATTCTATGGATTATTGTAGCTTTGATAGCTATATTCACCGGGACATACAGCATCGGACCTCTTGAAGCCTTTTCTAATGTAGATGAATTATCTAAAACAATCTTTTTTAAAATAAGAATCCCGAGAATGCTTATGGCGACAATTGCTGGGGGCACTCTGGCAATTACAGGAGCAGCTCTTCAGGCCCTATTCAGAAATCCGCTAGCATCGCCCTTTACGCTTGGAATATCCGGTGGAGCGTCTCTGGGAGCGCTGTTAGCTTTGAGGTCGGGTCTTGCAGTAGGTCTGTTGGGATTCTCGATGGTTTCAATCTCCGCATTTATTTTTTCTATACTGACAATGCTTTTTGTATATTCAGTCTCAAAAGTGGGTGGAGTGGTTGCTACAGGAAGGTTACTGCTTGCAGGTGTAGTAGCTAATTTCCTTTATTCGGCAGTAGTGATGTTTATACAATTCTTTTCAAACTTTACTGAGTCACTTCAGACAATGCGCTGGATCATGGGCAGTTTAGATGTAGTTGGATTTGATACAGTCTGGAAAACTCTTATATTTGTGATTCCCGGATGCTTAATATTGCTATCGTCAACAAAAGATATGAATTTGTTTGGTCTCGGCGATGATGTAGCATCATCTCTAGGCGTAAATGTCAGACGGATGGAAAAGAAAATTTATTTTGCAACATCCCTCGCAGCGGGAGCAGTAATTTCAGTAACCGGCCCGATAGGGTTTGTAGGACTTATTATCCCCCATATCCTGAGAATGATGTTGGGGGTGGATAATAGAATTATCCTGCCATGCTCTTTTCTCTTAGGAGCTACATTTTTGACCGCAGCTGATACGGTTTCTAGAACTATTATTTCTCCGGTTGAAATTCCGGTTGGAATAATTACAGCTTCTATAGGCGGAATTTTCTTCCTCTGGCTACTCATAAAAACCAAGAAAGAAATAATTGTATAAAGACTATCCCACCCCCTCTAAATAATATAGAGATCCATGATTAGACTATATTTAGTTCAAAACCTTACGGTTATTGCCTATTTTTATGGAGCCTTAAATGGATCGTCATCTGCTCCGCCCCCACTTTCTGCAGGCGCTTCCGCTGGTGTAGCTTCTGCAGGTGCATCCGCTTCTGCTGAAGAAAATTCACTACCATCAGTAGTAGCTGAATCCGCTGCGGGTGGTGATGCATCAGGTGCAGCTTCAGGTGCAGCAACGCCAGCCTCTCCTTGCGGTGACATCATATACCAACCTAAAAAAACCAAGCCCAGTACAATTAGTGTCCACATCTTTATCTCCTCCTTATTAAATTATTAATAATACTATCACACTTCTGCAAATTAAAGAACGAATAAATCCCGATATTTATCATGTTTGGTTTTAATCTTTATTTATCCCGAATTTATCCCAATCCCATCAAAAACAATCAGTTAATATCTATGATTGATCTAACCAATACCTTGATACTAATAAATTTTATATATGTATGTCAAGCAAAAATTTGCAAAACCAGCCCAATATTCTCTCATTTCTTTAAATTTTATAAGCAAATCTGTGGAACAAAACGATAATTGTACTATAAAATGCTATTATATATCAATCACCTGCAATTTGGGAGACTGAAATTGTTATCCTTAATACTAAAGCCCTTACTTAAAAATTCTAGTCAAGCGCTTGAAGACATGGATATACCTTTCGATACTGAAATATCGCTTTCTCTAATAGAGTCTGGTTGCATTTTTGTCTCTTTAAACAATAAAGCGGCCCTGATAATAAAAAATTCTCTTGAAGAAATAAAACTGCTCAAAAATATCAATAGATTAACTTTTAATTTTGAGTTGATAGAAAGGCCGGAATTTCCGTCTTTGGGCATGCATATAGAAATAAATACTGTTTCTAATACTTCATTTAAATTTGAGTATTTTTTCAACACTGAGTCTTTAGAAGAAATCGACCTGCTTAAAAAACTTAAAGAGCAAAATCATTTTGATATTCTATTCTTCAATACAAAAATTGAGTATTCTAAAACTATAGAGCTCACCAAAGAGGATAAGTCGCAGTTAAATTCACTGATTAATAAGGCTACTAAATAGTTTGACAAAAGAGCTTGGTTGCCTGATAATATCCCATCAACAACTTAATGGAGTATTAATAAACTTGAGTTTTGTAAAGTTTCTAGGAATTGGTTCTTCCGCACCTGAAAAGGTATTATCCAACACTGATTTTGAGAAGATGATAGATACTTCCGATGAGTGGATACGTTCAAGGACCGGTATAGTTGAACGCAGAATAGCCGAGCCTGAAGTAGCTTCATCTGATCTTGCCTATGAAGCGTCGATAAAAGCATTGGAAGACGCTTCTATGGATCCTGAAGACATAGACGGTATTATAGTCGGCACAATTACGCCTGACTATATCTTCCCTTCCACTGCTTGCGTACTTCAAAGCCTCCTCGGTGCGAAGAACGCTTTTGCCTTTGACGTGCTTGCAGGTTGTTCCGGATTTGTATATGCGCTACATGTGGCAAAAGGATTAATTCAAGGTGGAAGCACTAAAAATCTTCTGGTAGTCGGAGCCGAAACATTATCAAAAATAATGAATTATGAAGATAGAACTACATGTATTTTATTCGGAGACGGAGCCGGTGCAGCAGTCCTTACTACTTCAGATACCCCTGGCATCCTATCTTCCTGTCTTGGGGCCAATGGGGATGACTGGGAGCTCCTCTATATGCCGGGAGGTGGGTCTCGTATACCTACTTCAGAAGAAAGCTTAAAGAACGACAGCCACTTTTTAAAAATGGAAGGCAGAGAAGTATTTAAAGAGGCGGTAAAAGCCCTTCAATCCTCTTCACTTGAAGCTATTAAATTGGCGGATATTACACCTGATGAAATTGATCTATTCATACCGCATCAGGCGAACTACAGAATCATTGAAGCAGTTAGAAAACGTTTAGAATTACCGGAGGAAAAAGTATTTAGCAACCTGGACAGATATGGTAATACTTCGTCTGCGTCCGTGCCTATAGCACTTGATGAAGCTGTTAAAAGCGGCAGATTGAAAAGGGGCGATATTGTAGTTTTCTCAGCATTCGGCGCCGGATTCACTTGGGGCGCTTCAGTAACAAGATGGTAATAACCTCAAAATTTTAATGTTTTAATCCTCCCTCTGTAAATATTAAGCTAAGTTATACTCAGGTAAAATGAATATCCTACTCAACAAATCGTTCTGAGGATTGAAAGGAGATTCGCAACTATTTCAAGCCAAATTATCAACGTTGTTCTTCCTGTATTTCTAATTGCATCTATCGGATACTTATTCGGCAAAAGAAAAAAGATTGACCTTTCTTCTGTAAACGATTTTGTAATCTACCTTGCCACCCCGGCCTTAATACTATCCTCACTCTCCAAGGACACAATTGAAATAAGCCTTGCGGGAACAGTCTTCATTTCGGTATGCATAATTATCGGCGTTTCATCTATTATCGGATATCTGACTGTCAAAAAACTGAATTTACCGACAAAGGTTTATTTGCCGCCAATTCTATTTGCCAATACAGGAAATATGGGACTTCCTTTAATCTTATTTGCATTTGGAGAAACGGGCTTCAACGTGGGAATCCTGTATATGGTTTCAACAACAATTCTTCACTACACGGCGGGAATAATGATTTTAAACTACGATAAAAGCCCGCTTGAAATATTCAAATTACCCCTTGTCTACTCTGCAGTAGCAGGGGTGCTGCTCAGCGTATCAGAAGTACAAATCCCGACTGCACTTTTTAGGGCAGTGGATCTTTTGGGAGAGGCAAGCATACCGACAATGATATTTGCTCTGGGTTATAAACTGTCAGAAGCAAGAATTGCTCACGCGGGCAGGTCCTTTCTCATTGGCGGTATGAGAGTATTTGTTGGTGTAATGCTTGGAGTATTTGTAGTATGGATATTCAAACTTGACGGAGTCACAGCAAAAGTTGTTATTCTTCAATCCGCAATGCCGCCTGCAATATTTAATTTTGTACTGGCAGAAAAATACAACCAGGACTCTAAAACAGTTGCGTCCATAATATTGGCCGGAACAATAATATCAATTATTACAACCCCTGTTATTCTCGCTTTTCTAATGAAATGAGGTCACTGGGTGTCTAGGCAATCAACTCTTATAATAGGCGCCTCAACCCAATGAAATTCCGTATTATATAAAAAGCCCTTACCATTTGGCAAATAAGAAATGCTTTCCTGTTGTGGTAATGATTTAAGTTCGACCATATTGTAATCTTGTCCTTTTTTTAATTGCTGAGCCTCTTTCATCCTTGATTGAGAAAGATCAATATTAAATTCAAATGCATTTTCATAGGTTAACACTAAAAAACTCTTTCCATCAGGGGCAATATCAAATGCCGATACAACCTGACCATATGCCGTCCCTGAAGGGTTAAGATTTGGAAAATCAATTTCAGCAACATATTCCAGAAGCTGCATTTTATTCTCCGTGTTCTGCCATTTTTCATTTGATAATCTGTATAATTTTGAGGGATAAGCCTCTGATTTATCAAGGTCTTCTTCTTTGGTAAGTATATATATGTCTCCGTTAGGGTGTACCGCCAAACCTTCGGCATTGTGAGATCGGTCGGGATAGACAAGCTTGAGTCTCTTCATTGGATAAACTGAATGTCCATATTCTTCGAGTTCTTCAATAACAATAATCTCAACAAACTCCCTTCTCTTACGATTGTCGCCGATGTCAGCGATAAAAACGCATGATTTATTATTAAAACATCCGCCTAAACTCAAATCTTCAAAATCAGACCTCTTAGGTACAACTCCTTCTACCCTGATCCTTTGTGTCTTAGTACCACTCGGATCAGTAATATAAAAGAACTGTCCGCCCCCTGAATCGTTAATATGATATAACCTTCCGGGGAACTCATTTGAAGCTTCAATACCACTAGCCTCATTAATTAATGTATGGTCTAGAACTGCTGATTTCTTGCCCTCGCTCCATTTACTGCAAACGGCGGCCAGGCTCATTTCCTCTATCGAGAATACCGTAAATAGGACAAACATGTATATTAGAAAACAGATTGTTAATCGAGATTTATAAGCTTCAGTCATTATAAGATTCCTTTTCCAGAATAAGTGATACAATTTTACCTATGACAATTATCAGGCAAAATAGTCTTAAAAGTATATTATTAAAACTCATGATATGTCCAAAAAAATAATTAAAGGTAGTTCTGCACCTCTTAGGGGGGAGATTACCCCTCCTGGAGATAAGTCTATTTCCCACAGGTCATTAATACTAGGCTCTTTAGCAAATGGACATTCAGTAGTTAAGGACTTTTTAATTTCTGATGATACGCTTTCAACCGCAAACGCAATGAGGGCTCTTGGTATTACAATCGGGATAAATGGAACCCAGGTAGAGATCATTGGAAAGGGGCTATATGGTTTGCAGGAGCCTGCAAAAGTCATTGACTGCGGAAACTCCGGCACAACCACTCGGTTGCTAACAGGCCTATTAAGCGCCCAGAATTTTACTTCAACGCTTACAGGTGATAAGTACCTCCAAGAAAGACCGATGAGAAGAGTTGTCGGCCCGCTCTCTTTAATGGGAGCCCAGATTACAGGAAAAGAAGATGGGAACAAACTGCCTCTAACAATAACCGGCAGCAAACTCAAAGGAATTAGCTACAAACTGCCGGTTGCGAGTGCTCAGGTAAAATCAGCCATTTTACTTGCCGGTCTTTACGCTGAAGGCGAAACTGAAGTTATAGAACCAGAGCCTTCAAGAGACCATACTGAAAGAATGCTCTCTTATCTTGGGGTCCCTATTCAAAAAAGTGGCAATAGCATCAAAATCATTAAAGCTGAGAAAATTAACCCTGGTGAGATCATCGTTCCTGCCGACATATCTTCTGCAGCTTTTTTCATAGTTGCAGCGCTTATTACCCCGGGTTCCGAAGTTCTAGTTAAAAACGTCGGAATTAGTCCCCTTAGAACCGGAATAATTGATATCCTAAAAAATATGGGCGGGGATATTGAGGTCATTAATGAAAGAGAGGCAAACAGAGAGCCAATAGGAGATATAATAGCCCGTTCAAGCGATCTTCACGCAACTGAAATTAGTGGAGAGCTTATACCGAAAGCAATCGATGAGTTGCCTCTTGTTGCGGTAGCCGCATGTTTTGCACAGGGAGAGACTAGAATCAGGGATGCTAAAGAACTTAGAGTAAAAGAAACAGATAGGATTAAAGCTATGGCAACTGAGCTTGGAAAATTAGGCGCTTGGGTTTTAGAATTTGAAGATGGTATGTCTATTCATGGCTCTGAATCTTTGACGGGATCGACATGTTCAAGCTGGGGTGACCATAGAATAGCAATGTCAATCGCGATTGCGGGAATCCGAGCTAAAGGGGAAACCGAGATACTGGATGCTGAGTGTGTTTCTGTTTCTTATCCGGGCTTTTTTAAGGTTATTGATGAACTCCGTCAATAAATAAATTATCCTAATATTAAAACCCTGCAAAGATGAAAATGGAAAAAGGTCTAATAATAACCATCGACGGCCCCTCTGGTGTCGGAAAAAGCACTGTAGCTAAATTAGTTGCTAAATATCTAGGGCTCACATATTTAGATACGGGGGCCATGTATAGGGCAATAGCTCTTCAAGTAAAGAGGAACCCCATAAATATTAATAACGACGATGAGCTTTCATCATTACTAGGTAATACGAATATTAAATTTGTGAATAACAAAGACAATGTTCTCATAATAACCCTGAATAATGAAGACATTACCGACAAGATTAGAAGTCCTGAGATTTCCCGGCTCTCGTCCGATGTTGCTACAAAGAGCCTAGTTAGAAAGAAACTTGTTGAAATACAAAGAGAAATAGGGTTAAACGGCAACATAGTTGTAGAGGGAAGAGATATGGGGACATATGTATTTCCGGACGCCAATTTCAAGTTTTATTTAGATGCCACAATTAAAGAAAGAGCAAAGAGAAGAAGGAATCAATTAATTCAAACCGGCAACAATATTGGGGCGGATAATATGATAAAAGAGATTGAATTGAGGGATAAGCAGGACAAAGAACGCTTAGAATCTCCCTTGCATCCGGCTCCGAATGCAGTAATAATAGATACTACAAATCTTATTGCCGACGAAGTTACAAACAGAATTATTGCAGAAGTTGAAGGTAAATAACAAAACCTACGCTACCTAATACTAATTCTAACAATAAAAATCGACCGGTAAATTTGAATCACATCTAATTAAGAAAAGGCAGGACTATGGTAGAAGAGAAAAATTTTGCAGAACTAGTAGATGAAAGTATGAGTGTCCCTGATCAAGGGAAAATATTCACCGGTATAGTTGTCCGAGTAGATAAAGATGATGTTTTTATTGATTTTGGCTCAAAGTCGGAAGGAGTTGCTCCGACTGCTGAATTCTATGGAAAGAGTGGTGAGCTTGAAGTAGAAGTGGGTGATGAAGTAGAGGTCATGCTCGAACACGACCATGGTCTACCCAGACTCTCAAAAAGAAAAGCAGGTCTGATAAAAGAGAATAAAGTAATACAGGAAAAGTTTGAGAGCGGGGAGCTTATAGAAGCTAAAGTACTTCAAAAGGTAAAAGGCGGTTTTATAGTAGACATAGGGGGCCAGACAGAAATAAGAGCTTTTCTTCCGGCTTCACAGTTAGATATAAGACCTCAATCTGACACAGACAAATTTGTAGGCGAAAACATAGATGTAAGAATCATAAAGCATACAAATAGAGATATTGTTGTCTCAAGAAGAGTATTTTTAGAAGAACAAAGAGAAACCTTAAAGAAGGAAACACTTTCCAAGCTCGAAGAGGGCATGGAAATCCAAGGAAAGGTTGTAAATATGATAAACCAGGGAGTGTTTGTTGATTTGGGCGGATTAGAGGGGTTTATTCCAATTAGCGAGCTTTCCTGGGGAAGAATACATCACCCGAGCGATGTCATATCCGCAGACCAAGAAATAAACACAAAAATATTAAAAATTGAGGGAGAGGAAAAAGTTACTCTGAGTCTTAAAGCAGTAATGCCCGATCCCTGGGATTCAGTTAGCGACAGGTACAAACCGGGTACCCATATTAAAGGAAAAGTAGCTTCTTTGATGGACTTTGGCGTATTTGTTGAGCTTGAACCCGGAATTGAGGGACTTGTACATGTCTCCGAGATAACTTGGACAAAAAGATTTCGCCATCCTAAAGAGGTAGTAGATTCTGGAAGCATAGTGGATGCAATAGTAATTGATGTCAATCCGGAGAATAGACGTATATCGCTAAGCTTAAAACAAATAGAGCCTAGCCCGTGGCAGCACTTCAAAAAGGAAAATCCTCCGAAATCACTGATGAAAGGGAAAATAAGAAATGTTACCGATAGAGGAGTTTTCGTAGAGGTTGCCGAGAATATAGTAGGCCTTGTAAGACCAGACAATATCTCATGGGCCGGAAAAGTTAATCCTGAGGAATCTTATAAGAAAGGCGATGAAATTGATGTTGTTATATTAAATGTCGACGAGAAAAACGAAAGAGTAGGACTTGGAGTAAAACAGCTTACAGGCGATCCCTGGGAAAACGCGCAACAAAAGTACAGACAAGGTAAGTCTGCAGTAACAGGCAAAGTTAAAGAGATAAAAGAGAGGGGTGTTGTAATAGAGCTTGAAGACAATATAGAGGGATATATTAGGGCTAATGAGCTTAGTGAGAATAAAGAAGAAATAGATGTATTAAAGAAAATCAAACTGGGTGATGAGATAACTGCTCAGGTAGTTGGTTTTGATAGAAGAAACAGACAAGTGAACCTAAGCGTTAAAAGGCATACCCAGAAAATTGAGAAAGAGAGGGTTTCCGACTTTAATTCTTCTCAAGCGGAGCCTAACGTTACACTTGGCGATCTTCTCGGCAAAAAGCTGAAATCAATTAACAACGATGAGGTAGTCTAGAAGTGAGGGGATGTTTCCTTGCAATAGTCATACTTTTTCTACTTATATTCACATTTCTTGCTGGAATCGGAAGCGGGCTTTTAATATCTGGAGAAAGCAGCTTTTCTTCAGGAGACAAAGTTGCCGTACTCAGAGTTGAGGATGTAATACTAGATTCTCAAATTTACCTCGAAAGCATAGAAACTATAACTAAAGATGACAACGTCAAAGCCCTTGTCGTTAGAATCGACTCTCCGGGAGGTTCTGTAGGTCCCTCACAAGAGATATACAGTGAACTCAAGGAGTTGGGCAAGGATATCCCAATAGTAGCAAGCATAGGCGGTGTAGGGGCATCAGGGGGCTACTACATAGCCTGCGCTGCCGAGAAAATATACGCTAACCCTGGGGCAATCACCGGAAGTATTGGTGTTATTGCTCAATTCGCAAGTTATGAAAAACTCCTAGATTGGGCCAAAGTAGATGTTGAGGTCATAAAAAGCGGTAAATACAAAGACGTGGGATCTCCATTTAGAGAGATGAATAAAGCTGATAAACAATATATTCAAGATCTTATAGATAACGTTTACTCACAGTTTAAATCGGCAGTAGCTGATTCAAGGCATCTTGATACTAAGCAGATAGACAAAGTAGCTGATGGGAAAATATATACTGGCGAGCAGGCTCTTAATCTTAAGCTGATAGACGAGCTTGGAACAATAAATGACGCTATTAGTATGGCTGGAGATTTGGGTGGTATTGAAGGTGAGCCAGAAGTGATTTATTTCCCGAAAAAGAAATTTAGTCTCCAGAATCTTATTAACTCGAAACTTGATATGAATATTTTGACCGGGGTTCCGACAAAATCACGTTTTGGACTTTTCTATCTAGTCGATATAATTAATTGAATATGAAAACGCTTTGGGCCCCCTGGAGGATAGATTACATAACAGGGGAAAAAGAAGAAGGATGTGTTTTTTGTGATAATCCTAAAGAAGGAAATGATAAAAAGAATCTTATACTCTATAAAGGTGAAACCAGTTTTATAATTATGAATCGTTACCCTTATTCAAACGGACATCTAATGGCTGTTCCTTACAGACACACAAATAAGATGTCAGAACTTGATGATAAGGAAAAACTTGAACTGATGAATTTAACAACAAAGTGTATTGAAATACTAAAAGTAATAAACCCCGACGGTTTTAATATAGGGATGAACTTAGGTACTGCTGGAGGGGCCGGGATTGATGATCATCTCCATTTTCATATAGTCCCGAGATGGAATGGGGATACGAATTTTATGCCCTTGATTGCAGATGTAAAAGTAATGCCTGAGTACCTTAAAGACACCTATGAAACCCTAAGTGAGCAAATAAAAAATAACTGAGAGGTGAGTAATGAGATTCATAAGATTAATATTTATAGCTTTAATAATTGTCTTCTTTGCTATTATTTATACCCAGAACCTTGAAGTATTCACACACTCATTCCAACTGCAGCTTGATTTAAACCAGTACATGATAGGGCCATATATAACCAAGAATATTGTGCTCATCTTATCAGCTTTCGTATTGGGAATAATTGTAGCGATTATATTCGGTGTTCTTCAATCGATAACCGCAAGCTCGGAATCCAGACAAAAAAGCAGAAGAATAAGAGAGCTTGAAGCTCAGTTAAGCGAAATATCCAATACTCCTCAAAGCGGCGGTGGTATCGTATCAGGAGGACGTTCTAACGATGATGATGGGGAATCTTCTCCTTTTTCTCCGCCTTCTTAAGACGCGGGGAGGATTTAAATTACATCGAAAAAAAACCGGGCTAATTTTACTGTCCTTAGATTGGATTAGAGTTTAGCAAATTAATATGCGCAACATAGGAAAACCAAGCTGGATTAAAGCCAAACTCCCTTCTGGCGAAAATTATACACACCTCAAAAACCTGACTAAAGAGCTCAACCTCCACACAGTCTGCCAGGAAGCCAGATGTCCTAACATAGGAGAATGCTGGAGCGCCGGGACGCTTACGTTTATGATTCTGGGAGATACATGCACAAGGAGCTGTGGTTTCTGTCATGTAAAAACCGGAAACGGCGGAGAGTTGGACTTAGAAGAGCCGATAAGGGTAGCACAGGCGGTAAGCAGCCTTATTCAGAATAACGCAAATATAACTCACGTTGTAATAACCTCAGTTAATAGAGACGACAAAAACTATGAAAGCGCATGCATTTTTGCAGACACCATCAAAACAGTAAGGGAATATAACCCGGAAGTAAAAATTGAGGTTTTAATCCCCGATTTCAAAGGGGATTCCCAAGCTCTAAATCAGATTCTACAAGCAGGGCCCAATGTACTTAACCACAACATAGAGACAGTGCCTAGACTCTACCATCTACCGCAGGTAACACAGAGCGGAAGAAAAAGATCAGTCCGCCCCCAGGCAAACTACGCCTGGTCACTCAAGGTAATTTCCGAGAGCAAAGAAAAGGGACTAGGAGGCATGCTCACTAAATCAGGAATTATGGTCGGTCTTGGTGAGGAAATCGAAGAATTATTAGAAACTCTAAGGGATTTAAAGAACGTAGGCTGCGATATAGTAACAATCGGACAGTATTTGCAGCCCACAATTGATCATTTGCCCGTATCAAAATTTTATCATCCACTTGAGTTTGATTCGTTAAAAGCCTACGGTGAGAATATCATCGGCATTCCACACATAGAAGCGGGCCCTCTGGTCAGAAGCTCCTACCACGCTGAGAAACAGGTGATCAAGCTTGGAAATAGCGCTCTCAGCTGATTTTTAAATTTTATCCACTCTGCTTTACCCAGAACATAAAACACCTTGATAATTTCCTAAAAGCATTTAACATCATTTCACTATGAAATACGTAATCTTGCAGGGCGACGGTATGCCCGATCATTTACTTCCAGAGCTCGGTGGAAAAACACCTCTTGAGGTCGCGAACACTCCTAATCTGGACAAAATTGCCAAATGCGCTACTACATTCGGCATGGTAAAGACCATTCCCGATCCACTCCCTCCGGGAAGCGATGTTGGCAATCTGACCGTGCTTGGATACGATCCGATGGTCTACTACACCGGAAGATCGCCTCTTGAAGCTGCGAGCATGGGGGTTGAGCTTGGACCAAATGACGTTACTCTCAGGTGCAACCTTGTCACTTTAGGTTCTGAGAACGGAAGTACAATAATGGAGGATTACAGCGCAGGACATATATCGACTGAGGAAGCAAAGGAACTCATCTTAGATCTGAAAGGTGAACTTGAAGAAGATAACATAAAACTCCATCCCGGAGTCAGCTACAGGCATCTACTCGTTTGGTCGGAGGGAAATAAAGATATCGAGGCTACTCCTCCTCACGATATATCAGGAAAGGATATAGCGACTCATCTGCCTAGCGGGGAAGGTTCTCAAAAATTAAATGAGCTCATTGAAAAATCCAGAGACATTCTAAGAAACCACCCCGTAAATAAAAAAAGAATTGAGGAGGGGAAAAACCCGGCCACAAGCATATGGCTCTGGGGCCAGGGTGTAGCACCCACTATGCCAACGTTTAAAGAACTCTATGGTTTAACAGGATCGGTTATATCGGCTGTAGACCTTGTTAAAGGTATAGGGAAATATGCCGGCCTCGATGTGATAGATGTTCCTGGCGCCACGGGTTATCTGGATACGAACTACGAAGGCAAGGTTGATTATGCTTTAAATTCGCTGGAAGAAGTCGATCTAACGATGATTCATATTGAGTCAACCGATGAAACGGGGCACATGGGAGACGCAAAGCTCAAAATCCAGGCAATCGAAGATTTTGACAGCAGGGTCGTGGGTCGTGTGCTGGACGGTATAAAGAGATTCGGGGATTATAAAATTCTCGTTATGTCCGATCACCCTACTCCAATAGACATTAGGACGCATATAAATGAGCCTGTGCCGTTTGCCATTTACAGCTCGTCTGATGAAAGTGTAAAGAATGATTCCTTTGTTTATACCGAGAAATCGGCAAGCGGATCTGATGTATATGTTAATGAGGGTTATAAACTTGTCAGTATGCTTATAGGAAATGAGACATAGGAACTTGATAATTTAATCCCCTTCACTCTTTACCTCTTCCCATAATTCATCCATCTCTTCTATTGTAAGACCTGACAGCTCCTTTCCTTTCTCTTCGGCTTTATCCTCTACCTTACTGAACCTGTTAATAAAACCGTCTATTGCTTTATGCGCTGTGCTCTCTGAATCAAGCTTCAGATGCCTCCCCAGATTGACTATAGAGAAAACAAGATCCCCAAACTCCTTTTCAATCCCCGGCTTGTTCTGATTTTTTATCTCGGCTTCTAATTCCAAAAGCTCCTCCTTAACTTTTGGCAGAACTTGCTGGGCGCTTTTCCAGTCAAAACCGACTTGAGACGCTTTCTCACCCACTCTATGTGCCCTTAACAGTGAGGGCATAGTACGTGGTATTTCCAGCAGCCTTCTTTTTCTCGAGTTTTCCTTGAGCTTTTGTTTATGCCAAATTTTGATAGCCTCTTGTGCATCTTTTGCCTTTTCATCCCCAAACACATGCGGATGCCTGCTAACCAGTTTACTATGGAGCCTGTCGATAACTTCCTCTATGTCGAACTCTCCATCTTCAGAGGCAATCTGAGAAGCGAATATGACTTGAAAAAAAAGATCGCCAAGCTCTTCAATAATGTCATCCCTATCTTTTTGCTCAATCGCCTGAACGACTTCGTACGCCTCCTCGATTATGTACGGAGTTACGGTATCCAAAGACTGCTCTCTATCCCAAGGACATCCGTCCGGGCTTCTCAAGTGTTTTGAAAGTTCAACAAGATCCTGAAAAGTATTTTTCATGTTATCTCCCATATACAAGCTTTACTTCAGAGTAGAAACTCTACATCAATAATACACTGATCCAATACTAATAGATGTTGTTTGAAATTTAGTTGGAATAATTAATCTCTAAGGTTTGTTTAAATAAAACTTATTTAGACTTTAACTCTAAACCTTTTTGGATATTTCGTAAGATTGGTACAGCCGTTCTTCTCAACGAGAACTACATCCTCAATTCTAATGCCGCCAATTTTCTCATAGTAAAGCCCTGGCTCTACAGTAACAACATTCCCCTCTCTAAGTATTTCATCGCCCATCCCTATTCTTGGCGGCTCATGTATCTCAAGCCCAAGACCGTGCCCTGTGGAATGTATGAAGCCCTGTTGTTTTCCGTTAATATTTCCGGTCTCAAATCCCGATTCATTGAAATACTCAACAATTGCAGTATGAACGTCTTTAGATTTCACCCCATCCTTTATCATACTTATTCCAATTTTCTGACCGTTGAGCACAGTGTTATACATCTTCACCAACTTTTCAGACGGCTCCCCTCTTATCACGGTCCTGGTCATATCTCCAAAATACCCAGTGTCCTGGGACCTCGGAAAAATATCAATTACAAGCGGCTTATCGGCAAAAATCGGGCCCTCACCGCTATGGTGAGGCATAGAAGAATGGACGCCTGAGGCCACAATTGTATGTGAGGCATTATAGCCCATTCTCGAGAGTTCAGCACTAATCTCACCTTTTACCTTTTCTGAAGTAAGGATCTGGCCATTTATGTAAAGTTTATTTCTTCTGATCTCTGAAGAAGCCACCATCCTTATAGCCAGGTCCATTGCCCTTGCCGTTTTTCTTAAAGCATCTTTTAGCGAGTTGATCTCCTGAGGGGTTTTTTTAAGACGCTCTTTAAAAAAGGGCTCTTCATCGCTGACTTTAATTGTATATCCCCGCTTCCTTAATTCATCAGCATACTTTATAGAAAACATTCCGGGGACAAGAGCTTTTTTAATCTTAAGGTCTTTAAGAACTTCATCCACTATATCCACGAACCTTACACGCTTGCGCTTTTTAGATAATAATCTTTTTTGGTATTCCGATAACGAGAGCACCGTATCAACAGTAGCCTCGTCCCTACCCCTATCAATCTCAAGATCACTCAGAACAAGTATCTTCTCCCTCTTATGCTCTATGTAAATAACAGGGTCAGGTACAAAAAAATTGGTCCTGTAAAGTAGATCTGCGTTGTTATCAGTAGTATCAATAATTAGTAAACTGTCCTTCTTCATTAGAAAAACTATACACAACGACCGATCCAAATATCAAGGGAGGCAGTTTTTCAAGTTAAAAATAATATTATTGCTGCTTATTTTGGATTAGACACGTGTTATAATTAAAAAGTCGATGGGATTTATAAATCTACAAAACTCAAAAGAGGACACTATGACTAAAAAACCTGTATTTTTAATTTTGATATTGATCGCTTTCGTTTTTTCATTTATAGGGATAATCAAACCTGTAGAAGCCCAGGACGGAGATTCGGTTAAAAAAATATCGGTCGATCAAGTTTGTGAGCTTTATATAGACGAGCCAATGTCTGCAGATAGTCTTTATAAAGACAAAACAGTTCAAACCACCGTTAAAGCTGCAATGGTTAGAAAAATTCACTCCTTATGCTCAGACGCCCCAGAGGGAACATTTACTATGGAGGTTGTTACCAGAAACGAAAGGGTTGTGCAGTGCTTCTGTAATTCGCCTGATCAAAAGAGTGTGCTCGATACTGCCAAGGGCAGCACTTTGAATATACAGGGAACATTTAAATCCTTAACTGCTTCCTTTTTTGATGGTGAGTCTAAACAGTGCACACTGACTATTCAAAACTGCACTTTTAATTGATGATGCAAACAACTCTCAAGTTTCTATATTCGTTATCCCTAACATTCTGGATCGGGAGTATCTTCTTTTTCTCCATGTTTGCGGCTCCGAGTATTTTCAAGATTCTATCTCGAGAGCAGGCGGGAAATGTAGTTTCAGATATATTTCCAAAGTACTATCTGGTTTCGTATGCCTGTGGAGTAGTTGCTCTTATTAGCTCCGTACTTCTAATTTACCTGGGAAATCATACTTCATATCTGACAAATACAATAAAATTGACGGCGCTGGTAGTAATGATTGGACTAGCTGTCTACGCCGGCGAAATTATTACGCCTGAGGCCCATAAAGTCAGAACTGAGATGAGGGCTGTTCAAGAGGATAGCCCTAAATACCAAGAAATACGAAAGGAATTCGGGCGGTTACATAGAAAATCAGTAATCTTAAACTCTGCAATTTTTATATTTGGGGTTGCCTTAGTGTTCCTTAATGCATATACTAATAAGGAATAATATATAAAGGGAGGTAGTTATTAAATGTTCACTGTAACTACTAAAGCGGCTAATGAAATTAAAAAGTTATTAGCTGAGGAAAACATTCCTGAGGCAGTTTTAAGAGTTAGGGTTGTGCCCGGCGGATGTTCAGGATTTTCATATGAGATGGGTTTTGATGACGAAATTGAAAAGTCTGATGAGATTATTGAAGCAGAAGGAGTGAGAGTAGCAATTGACGAGTTAAGCTACCCTTATATTGAAGGTGGTGTATTGGATTATAATGACGGTCTTAACGGTACAGGGTTTTCAATAGGTAACCCAAATGCAACTGGGTCCTGTGGCTGCGGACAATCATTTACAGCATAGACTATAAAAATTAAATTTTATTAATGGCTGGTTAGAACATTTGTTCAATCCAGCCATCTTTTTGCCGAACTTACCAATTTTAAACCTTTCAGGTTATAATAATTCAAATTACCAAATAAGCTGTATTTTGATTAACAAAGTGTTACACCTATAACAATATAGACAGGAGATTAAAATGAAATTCGGCGTTGGTTACTACACGATGCAGTCCCCGCCACACAAGCAAAGACCACATAAAGAGTTATATGCGGAAATGTTAGAAGAAATCAGCATAGCTGATCAAATGGGGTATGACTCAGCATGGGTTTCAGAACACCATTTTTTAGGCGATGGTTACTGTCCCTCCCTTTTGTTAACCGCCGCTGCCATCGCTGCCAAAACAAAAAATATTCGTATTGGCACAGGCGTACTGCTGCTCACGCTTCATGACCCGATCAGAGTAGCTGAGGATGCAGCTGTCGCGGACTTGATCTCGGGGGGACGTTTAATTCTAGGAATAGGGATTGGTTACAGACAAGAAGAGTTTGACGGATTTGGCCGATCTCTGAAGCAAAGAAGAGGCCGCATGGAAGAGGGGATCGAAATCCTTACTAAAAGCTGGGGAGATGAGCCGTTTAGCCTTGATGGAAAATACTATAAACTTGAAAACATAAATGTAACACCAAAGCCTGTTCAAAAACCCATACCGATCTGGGTAGGTGCGTTTACTGAGCCCGCTATAAGGAGAGCCGCAAGAATAGGTGCACCGCTTTTTATACCGGCGATTGGCGTAATACCCATAGTTAAATATCTCTTTGATCTTCATAGCTCCCTTTTGACTGAATACGGGAGGAATCCAGATGAGTATGAAAAACCTCTCGTTAGAGAGATATATATATCAGACATGAAAGCTGATGAAGCATGGGAAAAGATTAAAGAAAATGTTACGTACACTGCAAAAGGCTATGCCTCATGGGGTTCTATGGTCGATACCGAAGGAAACTTATTATCCGACCCGGATGACCCGATCCTCTATGATATTGCCAGGGCGCAGTCTATAATTGGAACGCCTGAAGAATGTATTGAGACAATTAAGCAATACCAGAATGAGCTTCCGATTGATAACCTTATTTGCCGCTTTAAATTCCCTGGTATAAGCCACGAAGAAGCAATGAGATCTATGAAACTTTTTGCAGAAAAAGTTCTACCCGATGTTTCATAGAAGAATTTAGGTTAAAATATAGATGTTTTGGTCAGTTTGAAGATTTAAATCAAATGAAAAAAATAGCGCTAAAAAGCACTGGAGAATGACCAATGAGCCGACCTTCAAAATTGATGTTAATACATGAGCAGGCAAGGTCATATAAAAAGATAAAGTCACAAGATATTGTTGATTCCTTATACAAGGATTTTGTACCCTACAGCGAGCTTGAAGATTTCTCACTCGAATTAAAAGCCCCTTCAGGAAAAATGATAGAGCTAGCTGACGATCCGGCTGTAAAAGTAGGAACCGCAGTACTAAAAAGCAATGATAAAAAAGTAGCTATTATTGCGCAGCAAATGCCTACCAGCGATGATGACCGAATGAAATATAACTATGGGCTGGTAAAGGCTGATGGGTACGGACTTGCTTACAATATGATGGAATACGCCGAAGAAAACGACCTTATGCTTCATACATATGTGGACACAATAGGGGGCGACCCTTTTGAATATTCGGCTGAAAAGCTACAGTCCTGGCTCATTTCATTCTGTCAGTCAAAAATGATTTCCCTAAAGGCCAAATCAATCTCTATCGTACTTGGCAGCGGTGGCAGCGGTGGAGCTATTGCATTTCAGCTCGCACACAGAAGAGTTATGCTGTCCAGAGCTGAATATTCTGTTATTACCGCGGAAGGCTGCTCCGCAATACTTTTTAGAAGCGGTGATAAAATTGAAGAGGCGCTTGAAGTACTACAGCCGACTTCGGACTATATGCTTAAGTATGGAATTGTGGACAAAGTTATTAAAGAACCTTCCCTTGATAGCTCAGATTATTTAACAAAAACACTGAATTTAATTGATAAAACATTAGTTAAAACAATGGAAGAACTCGAAAAATCCGATACAAATTACCTTAAGAAAAAACTAATAGAAAAAATTCAGGAAGTCGGACAGGTTGAAAAAGGCGACCACCGATATCAGGCTATAGCTAAAAAGATTAGAAGCTGGCTGCCCCACGCCTTTGGCAAAAGTGCAACGCCTGAAATATCTCATATGCAGATGGCCCTTTACGGTGCCGAGCCTCATTTCTGTAATGATGAAAAGGATGTCGAGGGCAATATAACAAGACCCGGATGCAGAAAACACTTTGCGAAAGAGGACTTTCAAAAGAATTTCTTTTCATGTCCCTACTGTGAAAAACCATCCCCCCTGGGATCAGATGATTATCTTGACCTGCTATTAAATACGGATTCTTTTCATGAGCTTCATTCTAATCTCAGTACAGAGAATATCGATGTACGGTTTAATTTTTATGATTACTTCGATACCCGAAAGAAAGCATCAAAGCGTACAGATTCCAAAGATTCACTCGTTGTAGGTTATGGACTTATGCATGACATTCCTGTAGCAATTGCTGTATCTGACTTTCGTTTTATGGGCGGATCTATGGGAGCTGTGTTTGGTGAAAAGATGAAACTAATTACAGAATATGCAATGAGTGAAAGTCTTCCTCTGGTGTCCGTAACTGCATCTGGTGGTGCCAGAATGCAGGAGGGCACAGTTGCGCTATATCAGATGGCTAAAACTATTTCTGCCATAATCAATCTTAAAGAAGCCGGACTCCCTTATATATCCCTCCTAGGTCACCCCACTACAGGAGGTGCTTTGGCAAGCTATGTTGTACAAGGGGATTTTATGATTGCAGAAAAAAAAGCTACGGTAGCATTTGCAGGAGATCGAGTGGTTAAACTTGCCAGCGGCGGAAGAGGTGTTGATCCCGAAACTATGACGTCTGAATTCTTTTGCAAGCAAGGTGGAATTCATTTAGTAACTGAGAGAAGTCAATTAAAATCCTCTATTGCAGGACTACTAAGAATTACCCCCTGGTTTCAAAGATATAAAGCGGGTAACGAGTAATTCTTGCAATCTCTTAAATTCAGTTAAATTGCTCGCTAATTTTAATGCTTCAAATTTTAAAAGATGTTATCATACCAAATCATGTATTCTATATGTAAAGGGCAAATCCCGGGCGCTAAGCACAGGCCTACTTTTAACAATTATTACTTTTCTTATAGTTTCCTTAATCGCCCTTAAACGTGAGTTATACGGGTTCTTTCTAGCAAAAAGAGGGATTAAATTTACCCTTCTTGTGATTCCTTTGCATTTTTTATACTACTTTTATTGTGGGGCTTCGTTTGGAGTCTGCTGGATACAAAGTAAGTTTGGTATGCTCAACTCAAGTCAAAAAAAATTCCTAAAAGTTAGTATTATTAGGGGGGTGGAAGGGATTAATATCAGAGTGAGACTCTGTATAGGTGCCCGTAAGCTCCTTTACTTTATCAACTTCCTCGGGATTGTCTAAATTCTCACCCCTGCCCATTTCATAGAGGAAATTAGCGTTATCCCTAGGGGCGTGGCTTTTTACGTTCGGGTCAAAGAAAACCTCTTTTGTGTGTACCAGCCCGGCTCTATTATAGGACGCAAGTTCATACTTCATTCCCATCCTGAGGGCATCACACGGGCAGGCTTCTACACAAAACCCGCAAAACACACATCTCATAAAATCAATGTTATAAACTTTGGGTCTTCTCTCAATCCCGTAATCATCCGCAGGCTCGGCAACAATAGATATCGCCTGTGTAGGGCAAGCAACTTCACAAAGCTTGCACGCAACACATCTTATCTCCCCTTCGTCATCGGCCGGCATAACGTGAATTCCCCTGTATCTTTCTGGGAGTTCCTTCACCTCTTCAGGATATTGAACGGTAATCGGTTTAAAGTGGATCAAGTGCTTTAAAGTTATTAGAAGGCCACCTAATATTTGAGGAATGTACAGCTTCTCATACCAAGTCAGCTCGGGGTGTTTTAGTACTTTTATTTTTATAGCCATATTTATTAACCGTCAGTCAAACTCCAATAAGTTATAACACAATCAGACAATTTTGAAAGTATAAGAAGTTTATTATCTCTATCTAAGCTCGTCCCTCATTCTCCTATAAACTAAAACACCCGAAATTATAGAAATAACTAAGCAAACCATACCGAACAAATAATTGCCTAAGAGCATTTTCCCCACCCCGATCATTCCGAAAAAAAGAAAGCTAACCCCAAGGAGCCAATTGTAAATTACCGGTAGAAATAGTGGGCGTACAATCTCAGGATGCATTTCGCTCGCAGGTTTCCACCAGCCCCAGGGACGCACTCTTTTATAAAATTCGCCGAGCGTATCATTTGGCTCGGGTTTTGTTAAAAAAGTAACAACAACCCAGGTTATTATAGAAACCGGGATGACAATTATCTGATGCTTTAACTCCAGAGACCCTCCATTTGACTTCGTATATATAACTAAGACTAATATAGTTAAAAGTGAAGCGGCTAAAGCGGATATTTCAGACCACGCGTTTATCCTCCACCAGAACCACCGTAGTATAAGAACCAACCCCACGCCGGCACTCATAGCCCAGAGAAATATCCATGCTTTTCCAATGTTGGTTATATAGAGCGCAAAGTACCCGGCTAGAACTGTTAAGATCAGAGTACATAACCTCGAGATCAGGATATAATGGCTCTCTGAAGCATCTGTCTTTATAAAACGTCTATATATATCGTTCATGAGATAAGATGCTCCCCAATTAAGCTGGGTTGAGAGTGTGGACATAAAAGCTGCAAGAAAGCTTACAAACAGGAGCCCTTTTAAACCCGGCCCCAAAAAATCCCTTATAGCCACTATGTACATTGC
>Ga0209013_10000649_pt1 | contig 31493 bp, 30 predicted proteins | sample Cruoilmetagenom2_FD_187291 | JGI IMG/M metagenome (GOLD analysis project Ga0209013, IMG submission 187291) | Oil polluted marine microbial communities from Coal Oil Point, Santa Barbara, California, USA - Sample 2 (SPAdes) (version 2) | ecosystem: Environmental > Aquatic > Marine > Oil seeps ...
TCCAATACAGTAAATAACACCTTCTTTGGCGGTGTTGAAACTACTTCTGATGTGACAGTGACAAATTCCTTTATGATAAAAAATACAGGGTCTGATATCCTTGAAATTAACAATATTGATATCATCGGAGTCCATGCTTCACATTTTTCTTTAGAAAATAACATTTCAATTAACATAAATCCAAGTGATAGTATAGAATTTCAAGTTAATTTTAATCCAACTTCCAAAGGAATCAAAACGGCAACTGTACAAATTACCAATAATGATGCCTCAGAAAACCCCTTTGATTTTATCATACAGGGAGAAGGAACAGGTAAAAGCAATAGCCCATTGATGATTACTCAATATTATGAAGGAGAAGGAAATAACAAATGGATCGAAATAACTAACATCAGTGAATTATCAACTCCGGATAATACTTACTATTTGGCTCTATATTGGAATGATGATGCTAAGAGTCCGATAGGAAATACACCTAGCCGAAAAAAATTGATCCCTCCCTTAGACCCTGGTCAAACCATAAAATATAGAGCAAGTTTAAATGTTACCTCACCTGAATATGCCCTCGATGGTAATGAGATCAAGACAAGCGTTTGCGGTTTCACAGGTGACGATATAATTTTGATCTCTACTACCGAAGATGATACATGTTGGGCTAACAAAATTGATATTATCGGCAATAGTAATGATTGGGGAACGAATATAAGTTTGGTCAGAAAATATGGCTGTGAAAATGTTCAAGCAAAAACTGGTTTTGAAATGAACGATTGGCTCGTATTTGAAATATCAGAAATCAATTCGGCCATGACCGGACTCAATCTTAGAATAGGTGAATATTACGTGGGGCCAACAATATTTGACAATGGTAGTGCCTGGAATAATGGTTTGCCGGATAAATATCGCGAAGCTTTTATAGATAATGATTTTGACACCTCAATACATGGTAATATCGAAGTTTGTAGTTTAACAATCAATAAGAATATAACAACGAACATCAATGCTGACAATTATGTGTCCATCATAAATGATCTAAATGTCATTGGTATATTAAATGTTTCTAGCGACGGTTCATTACTGATGATAAATAATTCGGGTTCTGTTATAAATAATGGTACAACTAATATCCACAGAACTACAACTACTTTAAAAAAACACGATTATACATATTGGTCTGCTCCCGTTAAAAATGCAATTCTAGAGGAGGTTCTTATGGACTCACCACAGAACTCTTTTTATAAGTTTGAGCCTCAAAATTATTCTGATTCAGATCAGGATGGATATGATGATGATGAAAACGCATGGCAACGAGCTACCGGTAATATGGAAGTTGGCAAAGGATACACGGCTATGGCTCCAAATACTAACCCATTTATGGATACACAATCTGTTGTTTTTAGTGGCGAAGTAAACAATGGCAGTATAACTGTTCCTGTTAATTTGAGCAATGATATTTCCAATGAAAATGATGATTGGAATTTAATTGGAAATCCTTATCCCTCAGCAATTGATGCCGAATTGTTTTTGCACAATGTAACAAATCAAAGTATTTTAAATGGCTCCTTGTATTTCTGGACCCATAACACTTCTGTTACAGCCGACGAAAATCAAAAATACAGTTCTGATGATTATGCTATGTATACCATTGGCACAGGTGGCATTATGGCAAACTCTCAAGGTCAAATTCCGACTCAATTCATAGCCAGCGGACAAGGCTTTTTTGTAGAGGCAATCCAATCCGGAAACATTGAATTCAATAATGAGATGAGAGTCAGATCAAATAATAATAATTTTTTTAAAATTTTTAGTGCTAAAGATCCAAAGAATCCTGTTAGCACAGAATTGACTAAAGAACAAAATAATAAAATTTGGTTAAACCTATACAATGACCAAGGTGCTTTCAGTCAAATACTCATAGGTTTTTTAGAAAGTGCCAGCAGCTCATATGAATCAGTTTTTGATGGATTACGCTTAGATGCTAATAATTATCTGTCTTTCTTTTCTGTGATTGACAACCATCATCTTGCTATTCAAGGCACTGATCCCTTTCATGGTAATGAATCAATTCCTTTGGGATTCAATTCAAAAATTGATGAAGTTGTTACCTTAAAGATAGGAATAGATCATGTTGAAGGGATTTTTCAAGAAAGAGATATTTATTTATATGATACTGAATTAGATCTGTCACATAATTTAAAAAATGGCGATTATGAATTTCTCTCTAAATTTAAAGGATCAACTACAGATAGATTCTATTTGAAATTCAATGATGTAGTAAAATTTGAAGAAAGTGATTTTGTTATTGAAAAATTGATCGTAATACCTAAAGATGAGTTCATACATATCAGAACAACAAATAATAGTATCATTTCATCATTAATAATTTATGATTTGCTTGGCAGAAAGATAAAACAATTAGAACCAAACAAAGCTAAAGTGCTCATTAAGAAAAACACATTTGGTTCCAATGGCATATTTATAATGCATACAATATTACAAGATTCAAGAACTTTAGTTAAAAGGTTCATCAAATAATTGAACTCAGGTTAATGGCATAAAAAAAAGCCCGCTTTTTCAAGCGGGCTTTATGATATATAACTTACCTTATTAATTTATCATTTTTATCATAAAATTGATATTTTAAATATGGAAAAGCGTCTCTAGGTATAATTTTTATCCACTTCTTGTATTTAAAGAACCATTTCAATTGAATTGATTTCATTCCATCTGTAAGATATGAAGCAACGAATGAATGCACATGTAATGCTATTCCTACTTTATTTTCTTGCAAGATCTTATGTAAATCCGCTTCAATTTTATCAATTAAAATTATTGGTGCTTCTACTTCACCATTTTTATTGGGATCTTCTTCTTGTGTTTTAATATTTCGTTCTGGTCTAACTCTTTGACGAGTTATTTGAACTAAACCAAATTTACTTGGAGGCAACACTTTGTGTTTAGTTCTTGTTGCTTTCATCGCATCACGCAAATGATCATAAAGTCGTTTTCTATGATCTGCAATGTGCATATCAATAAAATCAACAACAATTATTCCTCCCATATCACGAAGTTGTAATTGACGAGCAATTTCGGAAGCTGCAATCAAGTTTACTTCCAAAGCAGTATCTGCTTGTGAATTTGCTTTGTTCGAACGATTTCCACTATTTACATCTATTACGTGCAATGCTTCAGTATGTTCAATAACTAAATAAGCTCCTTTTTTCATCGAAACAGTTCGACCAAAAGCGAATTTTATTTGTTTTTCAATACCATAAAAATCAAAAATTGGCACTCTTGATTTATAACACTTGGCAATAGATTTTTTTTCCGGAGCAATTCTCTCTAAATAATCAACAATTTCTTGATGTAATGCTTCATCATTCGTAATAATACTAGTAAATGATTTATCAAATACATCTCGTAAAATTGAAGAAGCTCTATTTAATTCTGATAGAACTTTTTGAGGAGCTTGGGCCCTGGGTAACTGTTTACACATGTTAACCCATCGTTGTACCGAATTTTGCAGATCTCTGTCTAATTCGGCAACTTTAATCCCTTGGGCTACAGTGCGCAATATTACACCAAACCCTTTAGGCTTAATGCTTTGTGCCAGCCTTTTTAAGCGTTCTTTTTCTTTGGTATTCGTGATTTTTTGGGATACTGAAACACGATCCGAAAAAGGCACTAAAACCAAATACCTTCCGGCAATTGATATTTCTGAGCTAATTCTGGGGCCTTTTGTAGAAATTGGTTCTTTTACTACTTGAACCAACAAATTTAGACCCGATTTTATAGCATCATCAATTTTTCCATTTTTATTGATATCTTTTTCAAAATGGAAATTTTTTAAAGTGAAATCTTTTCTTTTACCTGAGATTACTTGTTGTGTATATTTTTTTAAAGATGATAATTGAGGACCTAGATCGTGATAATGCAAAAATGCATCTTTTTCACTTCCAACATTCACAAATGCCGCATTAAGTCCTGATAAAGTTTTTTTTACTTTAGCTAAAAACACATCTCCTACCGAGAAATTATTATCTAAAGTTTCATTGTGTAATTCAACAAGTTTTCCATCTTTTAATAAGGCAAAATCTATATCAGAGGAATTCGATCTTATTATTAATTCTGTTTTCACTCTGTTATATTTTTGCATCTAAACTATACTTATCGATCAATTTTTTTGATCAAAAAAATATAAATAGATTGATTAATAAAATTTTTAAAGGTTATTTATTATAACCGCCATATTTGTTTAAAAACAAATTTTATGTCAATGAACTTACTAAACTTAACAGTTAAAATAAATAGGTGATCTCTCACCTATTTATTATTTTTTCTTTTTGTGTCTGTTTTGTCTACTTCTTTTCTTTCGCTTATGCGTAGAAATTTTACTGCGTTTTCTTTTTTTACCGCTTGGCATAATAAACTGTATTATTTGGTTTTTATTATTTTACAGGAACACTTTTTTTCACGCTCTCCACAAAAACTTTTGCAGGTTTAAAAGCCGGAATATTATGTGCAGGTATTTTTATTGTTGTGTTTTTTGAAATATTTCTTCCTGTCTTTTCAGCTCTTTCTTTAACTATAAAGCTACCAAAACCTCTTAAATAAACATTATTGCCTTTGTTCAATGAATCTTTAACTTCTACCATTAAATCTTCTACAACTCTTAATACATCACCTTTTTCGATACCAGATTTTTCTGAAATGTTTGATACTATCTCTGCTTTTGTCATTTTAAATTATTTATACGTTATTTTATTCTTCATTTGAGTCGGCAAATATAATACATTTAATCAATTTCAGAAAGCTAAATGATTAAAATTTAATTAGATAAATTAATCGTAATCTTGTAAAATGGTTGAAAACTCTCGTTTTTCTAAAACATTAGTACTGTGGTATTTAATAAATAAGCGTGATTTACCTTGGCGTAAGACGAAAGATCCATATTTAATTTGGTTGTCTGAAATAATTCTTCAACAGACAAAAATATCACAGGGCACCTCTTATTATTTAAAATTTCATAAAGAATTCAAAGACATTTCACTCTTGGCCATGGCAGATGAAAAATTTGTTTTAAAGCTTTGGCAAGGATTGGGTTATTATTCGAGAGCAAGAAATTTACATAAAACAGCCATAAACATTACTAATAATTTAAATGGAAAATTTCCGGATACTTATAAAGACCTAATTAAATTGAACGGAGTTGGAGATTATACCGCATCGGCAATAGCTTCTATATGCTTTGATGAATCAACCGCAACCGTTGACGGAAATGTTTACAGAGTATTGTCGAGATACTTTGGTATTGTAACGCCTATTAACTCAACAAAAGGAATCAAAGAATTTAAAGAACTGGCTCAATTATTAATAGATCCTGAAAAACCTGGAACGCACAACCAGGCCATTATGGAATTTGGTGCCTTAATTTGTAAACCAAAAAAACCTGATTGCTTACATTGCCCATTAAATGAGAGTTGTTTCGCCATTCAAAATAATAAAACAAATAAACTACCTATAAAAATCAATAAAATAAAGATAAGAGTTCGTTATTTTAATTATCTAATTATCGATAATAAAAATAAATTTACCCATATACAACAAAGAAAAGATAAAGATATATGGCAAAATCTTTTTGAATTTCCTCTACACGAATCAGAAAAAGCATTAGAATTAAATGAATTGATGGAAGCCGAATTCTTTCAACAATTTTCATTCCATGAACCATACCAAATTACAAAGTTCAATCAACAACTAATTGTTCATAAATTAACTCACCAACATTTATATACAACTTTTTGGATCGTCGATACAAATGAGGATTTAAAAAATGTAATTTCATGGGAAAATTTAAGTAATTTTGCACTTCCAACATTAATTCAAAACTTTGTTGACAAATATCGAAATAGAGATTAAGTTCAGCTCTGATATTTATACTATATTTGAATTATAAACCTTAATTATTATGGGAAATTCTTTGAACAAAGCAATGTTAATAGGTCACTTAGGTGATGAGGTGAAAATGCATTATTTTGAAGGCGGAAATTCTATTGGCAGATTTCCGATTGCTACCAATGAAAGTTACACTAACAAACAAACTGGCGAAAAAATAACTACAACTGAATGGCATAATGTTGTAGTACGAAATAAATTAGCGGAGATCTGCGAAAAATATTTGAGTAAAGGTGACAGAGTTTTTGTTGAAGGGAGAATTAAGACAAGGCAATGGGAACAAGATGGTGTAAAAAGATACACAACTGAAATTCAGGTAACGGACATGTCTTTTTTAACTACTAAAAAAGATTTAAATAAGCCTGTGAGTTCTTCTCCTGTGGAAACTTTGGAAAAACCCGTTTCAAATGATGACAGTATAAAGGATAAATCGGATGATTTACCCTTTTAATTCCTTAAGAAGTATTAACTAAATTATTTATCCTTGGATCCTGAACCCGAAAGTATCTTTTTATTATCAAATTTAAACTGGAATGTTATTACTGGTGTAATTGCTTTACTTGTTTTATTGATTTTATCAGGACTAATATCGGGAACAGAGGTTGCTTTTTTTTCTCTTTCAAAATCTGACCTCGAAAACGAAGAGAACAGCCATTCCAATTCCAATCTGGTTAAGGATCTGTTACAAGACCCTAAAAAACTACTGGCAACAATACTAATTTCAAATAATTTTATAAATATCTTATTTATAATCCTATTTACTTATGTTGGTGATTATTTCTTTGCAAATCTATCTTCACAAATAGTAAAATTTTTGTTAGAAATAGTTTTGGTAACTTTTTTGATTTTACTTTTTGGAGAAGTATTACCTAAAGTATATGCCAATAGAAATGCATTTAAATTTGCCTCTGTTATGGTGAAACCAATGATCTTTTTATGTTCATTTTTATCATTTTTAAGCTATCCTTTATTAAAATTAACAAGCATCGTTGAAAAAAAATTAAATAAAAAACATACTGACTTTTCGGTTGAAGTATTATCACAAGCCTTAGAACTCACATCAACAGGTGCGACTACAAAAGAAGAGAAAAAGATCTTACAGGGAATAGTCAATTTTGGTAACACAGAAACCTCACAAGTAATGTGCCCCAGGATGGATATTTTTGCTTTGTCTTCTGAAGAAGAATTCAATTCAGTAATAGAAAAAATTATATCAAAAGGTCATTCAAGAATCCCCGTTTATAAAGAAAATATTGATAATATTATAGGGGTCTTATACGCTAAAGATTTAATTACTCACATCAATAAGGAATCATATCCCTGGATTAAAATAATACGCGAAGCATTTTTCGTTCCCGAAAATAAAAAACTTGACGATTTGTTAAAGGAGTTCCAGGAAATGAAAAATCATCTGGCTATCGTAGTTGATGAATATGGAGGTACCTCAGGTTTGATATCCTTAGAAGATATCATTGAAGAGATAGTTGGTGATATTTCTGACGAATTTGATCATAATGATCTATCTTACTCAAAATTAGATGCATACAACTATGTTTTTGAAGGCAAAACAACTTTAAAAGACTTTTATAAAGTTTTACAGATTGATGAAATAGTTTTTGAGGAAAATAAATTTGAAGCAGAAACTTTGGCCGGATTCATTTTGGAAATTACTGGAAAATTTCCTAAAAAAAATGACATGATCACATTTAATGGATATTCCTTTAAAATTGAGGGTATTGATAAAAAGAGAATCAAACAAGTAAAAGTAACATTACCAAATTCTAATAAAAAATGAATCATTTAAAAACATTTAAATCAATTGCTGTTTTAATTATTACCTCCTTGGTCTTAATTTCCTGCAAAGAAGATGTTTTACCTAAACCTAAAGCGTATTTGAGATTAGAATACCAACTTCCTACATATAATTTGATTGACACCAATTGTCCTTATAAATTTGAAATATCGACACAAACCATTGTCAAAAGCAACCAAAAATGCTGGGTTAACATTGATTATACAAAACTAAAAGCAACCATAAATATAACCTACAGGCCAGTTGAAAATAATCTGAAGGAATTATTTCTGGAAGCTGAGAAACTAACGTTTAATCATGCTATAAAAGCCGATGGTATTAGTTCAGTTCCTTATGCCGATAAAACCAAAAGAGTATACGGATCTATTTTTGAAGTTACAGGAAACGCTGCTTCTCCAATTCAATTTCATGTAACTGACAGCACAAAGCATTTTATAACAGGAGCAGTTTATTTTAATGTACAACCCAATTACGATTCCATTAAACCAGCAATAAATTATTTGCAGAAAGATATTATTCATTTAATTGAATCCTTAGAATGGAAAGAATAAATTAACAATTCAAAATCTACTTATTTGAAAAATTACAAATACAATATAACAATTAGATACTGGCTAATGATAGGCTTGATCATGTTGATTGGTCAAGTAATACTTGGTGGAATTACACGCCTTACCGGATCTGGTTTATCCATTACAAACTGGGATATCATCATAGGTGTAATTCCTCCTTTTAGCAAACAAGAATGGTTGGAAGCCTTTGAATTATATAAGCAAACACCTCAATTTCAAAAAATAAACTCTGATTTTACCTTAAAGGATTTTAAAGTAATTTTCTTCTGGGAATATTTTCATCGCTTGTGGGTGAGACTATTAGGCCTTATTTTTTTATTCCCTTTTATTATTTTTATAATTCTTAAAAAAATTGACCTCTATTTAATTAAGCGTTTGCTATTAGTAGTGCTATTGACGGCTTTAACGGCCTCCGCAGGTTGGATCATGGTTCAAAGCGGTTTGATCGACAGGCCATGGGTAAATGCTTATAAATTGACACTACATTTTATTCTTGCAATTTTAGCTATTGCGGCTATGGTTAAAACGATTGCTGATGTTTATCAATTAGAAAATAAAAGTGCAAAAAATAAAACCAAATTTGTAGTTCTCTTATTAGCTTTTACATTTGTTCAAATGATCTTTGCAGGATTAATGTCAGGAATGAAAGCCGGGCTTTATTACCCTACCTGGCCATCGATGAACGGAGCAGTTATACCAGGTGTTTTGTTGAATGCTTCGAATTGGAATTTGCACAATTTAACCAATTATGATAGTTTTGAATTTGCCCCGGCATTAGTGCAATTTATTCACAGATTACTTGCCTATATAATTTTAGTGCTAACTATGTTTTACTATTATAAGAAAAGAAATCATTTATATACACGGGCAATTAAATGGTTAACCTTTTCATACACTATTGTAATTTTTCAAGTCTTTTTTGGAATACTCATTCTTTTAAAAATTAAGACAAGAATTCCTTTATTTTTTGGAGTATTACACCAATTGACGGGCATTTTATTTTTTATTAGTTTGTTATTCCTTTATTTTTCATTACGAAAGAAACAATTAAAATAACACATAAAAAAAACTACCAATTGGTAGTTTTTATTTAATAAATTGTAAGTAAGATGAATTAAACTTTACAGCTTCCATCACAAGATTTACCATCTTCTGAACAATTACCTTCACATTTTTTAGCCGAACTATCTGCCATAGCTTTTGCAGAATCAATTACTTTGTCGGCATCCGATTTTACAGAATCTATTGCTTCTTCAGCAGCATCTACTGCTTCACCTGAGGCTTCAACTGCCTCATCGGTAGCATCTCCTACTGTTTCAATAATTTCTTTTGCATCTTTTTCTGCTCCCTTTTTTGTATCATTACATGATACTGCTATTAAACTAATAATAGCAATTGCTAATAATCCTTTGATTAATTTCATAGTTAAAAATTTTAGTTGACGCGAAATAAAGCAAAAATTCTGTAGAAAATCTAAAGTATAATTAAATAATTCATTTTCAGTATAATAAAAAAACCTGAAAATAATATTCAGGTTTTTAAAAATTGAAACATCCAAAATAAATTGGTATCAAGCTTAATAGAGAAACTACAATACTCTTAAAGTTTATCTACCTTAAAATTAACTGGTAATATAAAGGAAACACTTACGGCTTCACCTTCTTTAGTGGCAGCAGTCATTTGAGGCAACAAGCCAATAACTCTTTCCATTTCTCTTTTCAATTGAGGATTAGGAGCTGTCACCCTAAGAACTGAACATTTTCCGGATTCATCAATATGCACCACAGATTTTATTTCATGATTGCCCATGGTTAATTCATTCGCCAGATCCTTATCAAATTTCTTCGTTATAAAAGCAATGAACTCTTTTTTAGAACAGGCTCTAATTTCTTCAACGGAACCCTCACCACAACCAGGATAGATTACCGGTGTATCTGCCATTTCTTCAGATAATATTTCTACTCCTTCAACAGGAACTTCTTCTACATCCTTAGAGGCAGCTTCAACACCCTCTTGGGCTTCTTTTGGACTTTCCTCTGCCGCATCACCTTCAGTAGTGGTAGTACCAGCATCGGTTGATTCTGAGCCACTATCTTCAGTAGCCTCCATCTCAGATGCCTCAGATCCTTCTTCTGTCATTTCAACAGCTGATTCATCAACTACATCTTCTTTTTTTGTCTCTTTACATGACACAGCAATTAAACCAATAATTGCAAATACAAATAATAATTTAATAATTTTCATTTTATTAAGGTTTTAGTTAATAATTCACTAACAAATTAAATGAAATATTCTTTAAAAAGCTAATAAACCGCAAAATAATATGATAGTTTGTTTCTTGTCAGATATTAAGAACTAAAAAAGCTTCCAAAAAATTTGGAAGCTTAAATAATGTCTTTAACTAATTGATTTATATTCCGTCTTTATAAGTGAATTTTTGACCACCTGCAGATGCTTCAGCCATAACTCCTCCTTTAACTTTTGTAAATATCGCCACACCATCTTGATATTTTAGATCAACAGAAACTCCTGATTTAATGGCTACAGCTGATGCTTGTCCTGAAAATTTAACTTTCCCGGCTTTAAATTTACCTAATGCCTCTTTGTGCTCAAAAAATATAACTTCCTGATATTGTTGACCTCCAGCCTGTAAACCGAAAGTAGCCTGGGCCATTTTTGAGCTTCCAACTACACTTTTATCTTCAAATACCAAGCCTTTCCCACCAGCACCACCAAGTCCTAGTCCGGCCTTTGTAATAACTGGGTATACTGCGAATCCATAAGCACTGTAGAAATGCTTTTCAATTTCAGGATTATCTTTAACTAAACTCTTAATTGCTTTTTCCACTTCGTTAGCTAACTCCGTATCTTTAGGATATACCACAGTTATTTTTTTAACTTCCGCTGGTTCAGCAACCTCTTCTATTGTTCCTTCTGCTTCAGCAACTTCTTCTGTTGCTCCTTCTGCTTCAGCACTTTCTGCTGGAGTTTCTGAAACTTCTTCAACTACTACCTCTTCGATAACGGCATCCGAATCCTTCTTTTCAGATTTACATGAAAAAGCAATCATACTAACAAGTACAATTGCAGCAATACTTTTAATGATATTCATAATTATAAATTTTGTAGGTTATGTTACAAAATAATAACATTTTAAACACATTTCCAATAATAAGTTATTAACTTTATTCTGATTCCTGAACTTTAACAAAGTCTTTAACTTCTGTTATTTCAATTACCTTGTACAAATCTCCTCCTGCCACATTTTGAATTATATTCTTAATTTCTTTATCAGAAATTCGATTTGCATCATAGGTTATATTGCCCAGGCTATCTGCAAAACTCACTTTAGCAAATTTTATTCCTTCCGCTTTATATAATTTGGATTGAATCAATCGGGCACAACCTATTTCACAGGTCATTCCTTGTATTTGGACTTCAACATTCTTTAAATTTTCTGTAAGTAACTTTTCTGTTTTTACTATCGTGTTCTCTGTTTTTGGTTTATCATTACCACAGGCAACAAAAAAAACACTTAATACCGCTACAGATAATATTTTAATAATTAATTTCACAAGCTTATTCTTTAATTTTCAAGCACAAAATTAAAAATTATATATTTAACTATAGCCTTATTAATATAATTTAAATGAACAGTAAACAAATAAGATGGCTTTATCTAATAGTCCTTTCCATAATTTGGGGCAGTTCATTTATATTAATGAAAAAGGCCTTGGTGGATTTAACTCCAATACAAGTTGGTGCATTGAGAATGATATTTACAGCTCTTACACTTGTAATAGTAGGATATAAGCATATTTTTAATATTAGCAAGAAGCAATGGTACTATATATTTTTAACCGCTGTTCTTGGAACATTTTTCCCGGTATTTTTGTTCGCATATGCCATTCAAAAAATTGACAGCTCTATAGTTTCCATATTAAATTCGTTAACTCCGTTAAACACCTTGATAATAGGCGCTTTATTTTATGGTTTTTCTTTTTTTAGAAAACAATTCTTTGGAGTTATAATCGGGTTGATAGGTGCTTTATTTTTAATTTTAAAAGGTGCTGAAGTAAATCCGGATCAAAACTACGCTTATGCAGTTTTTATTATTGTTGCTTCGATAGGATATGCATTTAATGTGAATATATTAAAAAAACATTTGAACGATTTAAATGCATTAGCGATAACAACGGGCAATTTCTTAATTCTGTTGATCCCAGCTAGTTTTATCTTATGGAAAACAGATTTTATTCATATGGTAAATATCCAAAATGCAAAGACTTCCTTAATATATTTGATCATACTATCTGTGTTCGGAACTGCAATGGCAAAGACCCTGTTCAATCGATTAGTACAAATATCTTCACCCATTTTCTCAAGTTCTGTTACTTACTTAATTCCAATTGTTGCCATTATTTGGGGTGTCTTAGATGGTGAAAAACTCCATATGGGTCAAATTGCAGCAGGTGGACTAATTTTATTCGGAATATACCTAACAAACAAAGGAGAATGACATTGAAAATCCATTTTAAAATAATATTATATATTGGGTTTTTACAGTTTAAAAAAGTTTTTCCCATTTAATAAAAAGATGTATATTTGCACCCGCCTATTTTTATGGGCATAAATTATTTTTTAAATAAAGCGAAAAACATAAATTTATGTATGCAATTGTAGAGATAGCAGGGCAGCAATTTAAAGTAGCAAAAGACCAAAAGGTTTTTGTACATCGTTTACAAGAAAAAGAGGGTTCAAAAGTATCTTTTGACAATGTTCTTTTATTAGATGATGGAAAAATTACCGTTGGCGCCCCAGCTATAAAAGGTGCAGTAGTTTCTGCCACAGTTTTAAGTCACCTTAAAGGTGATAAAGTAATCGTTTTTAAAAAGAAACGAAGAAAAGGTTACAGAGTAAAAAACGGTCACAGACAGTTTTTAACTGAGATTCAAATTGAAAGTATTTCAACCAAAGCCCCTGCTAAAAAAGCAGCTCCTAAAAAAGAGGAAAAACCGGTTGAAGTTAAAAAAGAAAGTCCTAAAAAACCAGTAGCTAAAAAACCGGCGGCTAAAAAACCGGTAGCTAAAAAGACTACTGCTAAAAAAGTAGCGACAAAAGAAAAAGTTGAGACAACTAAAAAAACTGCTAAAAAACCAGCAGCTAAAAAAGAAAGTCCAAAAAAATAATTTAACCATTAAAAATTTAGATCATGGCTCATAAAAAAGGTGTTGGTAGTTCTAAGAACGGTAGAGAATCGGAATCGAAACGATTAGGAGTGAAGATATTTGGAGGACAAGGTGCAATAGCAGGTAACATTTTAGTTCGACAAAGAGGCACAACACATCATCCTGGGGAAAATGTATATATGGGAAAAGACCATACATTACATGCTCAAGTTGATGGTATTGTAAAATTTACTAAGAAAAAAAATAATAGATCTTATGTTTCCATTGACCCAATGGAAGCATAGATACTTCTAAAATATTCATTATAAACCCTTATCATTATCGATAAGGGTTTTTTTCTGCAAAGAATACAATGTAAATGCTCAATTTAAAATTCAAAATTTAAAGATTAAAATTATTTTTATTTACTTTCGTACAAACTAAAATTTACTTTGAGCACATTAAAACGGTTTTTTAAAGACACTATAATTTACGGAATTGCAGCCGTTTTACCCAGAGCAATCAATATTATATTGGTGAAACTACACACCAACTCGTTGCAATCCGATAAATATGCTGAAAATACCATTTATTTTGTCTATGCAGCATATTTTAATGCATTGCTAACTTACGGCATGGAAACTGCCTTTTTTAGATTTTTCACTAAAGAAAAAAATAAAGGAAAAGTTATCTCAACATCTTTTATCAGCTTATTGGCAACTACTTTACTATTCTTGACACTAATGTTCATTTATAGTGAAAATATTGCTGCTTATCTAGGATTTACTAAGCCAATTAGTTTTCAAATATTAATATTAGTAACCACAATTGACACCTTAGTGGTTATACCTTATGCTTATTTAAGAGTGACCAACAGGCCTATAAAATTTGCCTTTTACAAAATTCTCAACGTATTGGTATTTGCATTTTTTAACTTATACTTTTTATTATATATTCCTTATGCTGTAAAAAATGGTTCTTATGCCCCTCGGTTTATTACGGATAGTTTCCACCAATATCCATTGGTGCTCTATATTTTTATTGCTAATCTTATAGCTAGTTTAACTACTTTAATTTTATTGCTTCCTGTTATTTTCAAATTCAATTTAACTTTTGATAAAAAATTACTTTACAAAATGCTAGGCTATGGTTTGCCCATTATGATCAGTAGTATTGCATATGTAACCAATGAAAATTTAGATAAATTATTGTTAAACTATTTTTTGGGCAAAGAACAAATGGGCATTTATGCTGCGTGCTATAAATTAGGCGTATTTATGTCACTATACATCATGGCATTTAAGTTAGGAGCTGAACCCTTTTTCTTTAATCATGCTAAAGAAAAAAATGCAAAAAACACCTATTCAAGAATACTCAATTGGTTTACTTTATTTGGAGCTGTTTTTTTGCTGATCATAGTTGTGTTTATTGATCTGTTTGCTAATCTTTTATTAGGAAAAGAAGAGTATTTTCAAGCATTAGCTATTGTTCCAATTATCTTATTAGCTAATTTATTTTTGGGTATTTATTATAATTTATCTGTATGGTTCAAACTCACAGATAAAACCAGATATGGTATGTATTTTTCTATAATAGGTGCTGCAATTACCATTATATTCAATTATATTTATATACCTATAATTGGATTTATGGCGTCAGCTTGGGCTACTTTGGTAGCCTATTCATTTATGGCTGGTATTTCTTATTTTATTGGAAAAAAATATTATTCAGTTCCCTATCAAATTAAAAATATATTTATATATTTAATTCTTTCTATAGGATTATCCTATTTATCTTTTCTCTTTTTTAGAGGTAACCTTTTAATCTCCATAATCTTTGTATGTATTTTCATAGGATTTGCTCTATGGAATGAAAAAAATGAAATCAAACAAATTTTGAAATAATGACTATAAAAATCATAAATAAATCCAAGCATCAAACTCCAAGTTATGAAACTTCAGCTTCTGCCGGAATGGATCTGCGCGCTAACCTTCTAGAAGCCATTTCATTAAAACCCTTAGAAAGGACAATCATAAAAACCGGATTATACATTGCTCTACCGAAAGGCTATGAGGCACAGGTTAGACCCAGAAGTGGATTAGCTGCTAAACACGGCATAACTGTTTTAAATGCTCCGGGTACAATTGATGCCGATTACAGAGGTGAAATTGGTGTTATTTTAGTAAATCTTTCCAATGATAATTTCACTGTTAATGACGGGGATAGGGTTGCTCAAATGGTAATTGCCAAACACGAACATACTAAATGGCAGGAAGTAACCGTTTTAAATGAGACCAAACGCGGAGAAGGAGGGTTTGGTAGTACCGGAATTTAAAGATTAATTTTTTCATATGGTTGCTCAGAGAAATCATATGAATATAAAATGACAACAATGAAATTATTAAACATACTCTTTTTATTTACATTTCTTTTTGGCTATAGCCAGGCCAAAGATGTTGACTATGTGAAAACAATATCCAATGATGCCTGCGATTGTATTTCAAAAATAAATACCGAAAATGAAACAAAAAACAAAGCGATCAAAAACTGTATAGCATCTTCTATTGTGAAAAATTTAAATGCCGAAGAAGATAAAGAAAAGAGCGATGTGACGGATATACAAATAGAAACCAAAGCCTATAAACAAATTGAATCCTATCTGGTTGAAAACTGTGAAGCTTTGAAACAATTATCATTTTCAGAAAATAAAGAATTCAAACACTCCTCCTCTGAAAATGTATTGGCGCAATTAGCCTATGATGATGGGATGGAATTCCTTGATGAGGGTGATTATGAAAATGCAATTCCAAAATTTAAAAAAGCTATTGAAATTGACCCTAAATTTGCTTTTGCATGGGATAATTTAGGAATCTCCTATAGAAAGACCAACCGATATGAAGAAGCCATCAAAGCATATAAAAAATCCTTAACGATTAATCCTGAGGGGAGATTACCATTAATGAACATTGCGGTAACCTATAATTTAAATAAAGAATTTGATGATGCAATAAAATACTACAAAAAATTTATTGACCTATACAAAGAAGACCCTGAAGGATATTACGGTTTAGGCCTAATTTTATATACTAACAATAAACAAGAAGAAGGCTTGGATAATTTAATTCACGCATACACAATTTACTCAGCGCTAAATTCACCTTATAGAGCAGATGCTGCAAAAAAAATTGGCTATATGTATAAGGATTTAAAAAATCAAAATAAAGAGGAAATTTTCAATAAAGTAGCAAGTAAATACAACTTGAAAATTCAGAGTAATTAATAATTTACCTTTTCAATTACTTTGTCAATTTTTTGCTTTGTGTCTTCCGGAAGATAGCCTTTAGTAGCTAAAATAACTCCAAAAATTATAAAAAATATTCCAAGAGTTTGTCTTATTTTTCTTATCACGATAGGTGTTAGCTTCTTTTTTAATTTTTTTGCCGCTAAAATTTTTATCAGATCCGTTAATAAAAAAGCAATTACTACCAGAGCGAAGTAATTAAACACTTTTGAAGCATTGGTTTGAAAACTTGAGCTAACTGCTATCACTATGGTCAGCCAAAAAGCTAAAACTCCAATATTGATAGAATTTAGGAAAAAACCCTTTAGAAATAAACCTAAATAATTATTGTTCTCAACTACAACCAGTTCCTTATCGGTAACTACTTTTTTCGTTCTTTTATAAAAAAGAGTATATAATCCATATATTATTAATACAATTCCTCCAATCAAAAACATTCGAGGATCACCTTTAATTTTCTCCAAAAATGCAATACTTCCAAAATATGCCAAGGAAATAAACATAATATCAGCTAAAACAACACCTATATCAAAAGTAATTGCGGCTCTTATACCCTTAGTGATACTAGTTTCTATCAAGGTAAAAAATACCGGGCCCACCATAAAGGCTAATCCAAAACCCAATAAGATCGCATTGATATATTCATTTATCATAAATTGAAGATTGAATTATTTTAGTTCAAATTAAACATCATCATAATCAATTTTTATAGTAGCTGTTGTCGGGTGTGCCTGACAGGTTAATATCAATCCATCTTCAACTTCATCCGCGTTAAGTATGGTGTTTTTTTCCATAACAGCTTTGCCTTCAACAACTTTTGCCAAACAACTGCTACAAATACCACCTTGACATGAATATGGAGCATCTAAACCATGGGCTAATGCGGCATCCAAAATAATTTCGTCCTGACGCATTTCAAAACTTGTTTCTTCTTCATCCAATAAAATACTAATGGTTGAAGTCCCGCTTAATTCAGCATTAACTTCTTTTTTATAAGATGTGCTTGTAAATAATTCAAACTTAATAGATTCACTACTTACCTTATTATTTATCAAGGTTCCTTTAACCAAATCAATCATTTCTTCAGGTCCACAAAGAAAGTATTCATCAAAATCAATTTGACCATATCGATGTTTTAAGATCTCATCGATCAATTTTAGATCTATTCTGCCGAAAAAGGCCTTATCGCTTATTTTTTGACTAAAAACATAATGAACATTCAATTGATCTTTATATACACTTGCCAAGCGATCAATTTCATTTTTAAAAATGGTTTTATCACTTGATTTATTTCCATAAACTAAAACGAACTTACTTTCTTTTTCGACTTCTAACACCGCCTTGATCATTGATAAAACAGGAGTTATTCCACTTCCGGCTACGATAGCTATGTAATTGTTTTTATTGGTTTCGGATGTGTTTAGAATAAATTTACCTTCGGGAGCAGCAACTTCAAGAGTATCACCAACGTTTAAATTCTTATTGGCATAAACAGAAAAAGTTCCCTTCTCAACTTCTTTAATAGCAACTCTTAATTCTTGGCTGCTTGGAGAAGAACAAATAGAATATGCTCTTCGCAACAGATTTCCATCCAATTCCTTTTGGAGCGTTATATACTGTCCGGGAATAAATCTAAATTCATTTTTTAAATTTTCAGGAACATCGAAAACTACTGAAACTGCATTTTGAGTTTCTTTAGTGACCTCTTTAACTGAGAGCTTATAAAATACTGACATTTATTTAATTTTTATGAAGCAAAAAATACAAATTTGTTTTAATAATGATCACCTATCAACTCTTTGAGATTTCGTCGGATATTTCGTTAATATCATCTTTTTGATAAGGAAAATATTGTTGTAATTTTTGGCCAGCTTCTAAAATTCCCATGACCAATCCATTTGCATTATTTCCTTTTGCAAACTCTTTTACTACTATATTTTTAACACTTTCCCAAAAATCATCAGGCACGACCTTATCAATGCCCTCATCACCTATGATTGCAAATTGATGGTCATCGACTGCCACATAGAATAATACACCATTTTTATCTTTGGTGTTTTCCATTTTCAAATAAAAAAAAAGTTCCTGAGCTCTTTCTAAACAATCTTTATCTAAATTCTTTTCAAAATGCACACGAATTTCACCTGAGGTTGCTGTTTCAGCCTTTCGTATAGCGGCAATTATTTTTTCTTCCTCTTGTTTCGTTAAAAAATTCTCTACTTGCATATTTACATCTTTAATAAAAACAATTTAGCCAAAGTTAAAACTTTGGCTAAACATATATAAATATTTTTTACTTAATTAAAGTCTACCGTTGGCGCCTTATCACTTCCCTCTGCCGCCTGGAATAAAATCATGGGATCAAAACTCAACATACCAGCTAACAAAGTTGCCGGGAATTTTCTTATATAAACATTATAATCCTTTGTCAAATTATTATACCTGTTTCGTTCAACATTTATTCTGTTTTCAGTTCCTTCTAATTGACTTTGCAATTCTAAAAAGTTTTGATTGGCTTTTAGGTCAGGATATTTTTCAACTACAACCATTAATCTACTCAACGCTCCTGATAAGGAATTTTGTGATTCCTGAAACTGTGCCATTTGTTCGGGAGTAACATTACTTGGATCAATGGTAGTTTTTGTCGCATTTGCTCTAGCCTGAATTACACCTTCTAAAGTTTCTTTTTCATGACTGGCATAACCTTTTACCGTATTTACGAGGTTTGGTATCAGATCGGCACGACGCTGATAAGCACTTTCAACATTTGCCCATTGCGTTTTAGCGGTTTCTTGTTTTTCAACCATGGTATTATTCAGACCGACACCCCATCTAAAAATACCAAATACGATAACTAATATAACAATTAAGGGGAGCCATTTTTTCATAATAAAAATTTTAGGTTAAAGTTGATTTTTAATTTCTGTTAATTCATTTTTAATCTGCTCCAATCGCAAAATAATTTTATGATTGGATATTATTTTATCAGGATTTTCTTTCAGCTTATTTTTAGCACCATCTAAAGTAAATCCTTTTTCTTTTACAAGAAAATAAATAAGTTGAAGGTTCTTAAGATCATCTTGAGTAAATAATCTATTCCCTTTATTATTCTTTTTGGGCTTTAGGACTTCAAATTCGTTTTCCCAAAATCGGATCAATGATGTATTTACATCAAATGCTTTCGCTACTTCTCCAATTTTGTAATATCTTTTTTCCGGTAAATTTATATGCATTAGTCGAGTGATTGTCCTTCTTGCGAAGCCATTTTTAACATTTCTTGAAATTCTTCAGGAGATAAATCTCCATAATAAAAATTGATTGGATTTATTGCTCTTTTATTATATCGTACTTCATAGTGTAAATGTGGGGCCTGTGACCTGCCGGTACTACCAACATAACCGATCAAATCACCCCTCTTAACCTTTTTACCTTTTTTAACATTGTATTTTGATAAATGGGCATATAATGTTACATATCCAAATCCGTGATCAATTCTTATATGTTTACCAAATCCGGTAGCTCTACTATCCGCCCTAATGACTTTTCCATTTCCTGTGGCATAAATCGGTGTACCTTTCGGAGAAGTAAAATCCATTCCTTTATGCATTTTACGAGCTTTGGTAAAGGGGTCCAATCTCCAGCCATAGCCTGAGGCCATTCTTGTCAGGTCTTGTTTACTCACCGGTTGAATAGCAGGAATAGAAGCCAGTAATTTTTCTTTATCTTTTGCTAAATCTATGATCTCATCCAACGATTTTGACTGAACATACAATTGCTTCGACAAAATATCCAAATTTTGAGTTGCATCAATGATCATTTCTGAATTGTCAAAACCTTCCAATGACTTATACCTGTTCACACCGCCAAAACCAGCTTTTCTCTGCTCCTCCGGTATGGGGTTCGCTTCAAAATATGTACGATAAATATTATTGTCTCTTACTTGCATTCCTCCTAAGACATCTTGGGCTTGTAACATTTTTTTATCCAATAATTCATAATGCAACTTCATATTTTCAAGCTCCCTTTTTAGAACTTTTTGCCTGGGAGATTCAATAAATTGATACATTACAAACACCATCAGTGCTCCAGCCATAGCAGATACCAATAGAAAAACAACCATCTTTCTAAACCTATCACGCTTTCTTAACTCTATTTTCCTATAAGATAAGGTATCAGAATCGTAATAATATTTTACCTTCGCCATAATGTATAATTATACTATTTTTGTAACAGAATTGTATAGTTAATTCAAATACAATGAGAACAAATTTACAATTTTTTTGTTACTCTTTAAAAACAAAATTTTTAAGTGTTTAAATATTATTTATGACTTCACAAGAAATCAGAAAACAGTTTTTAGATTTTTTTGCTTCTAAACAGCATAAAATTGTTCCTTCGGCACCTATAGTAAATAAAAACGATCCAAGTTTGTTGTTTATCAATGCCGGAATGAATCCGTTTAAAGAATATTTTTTAGGACAGAAAAAAGCTAAAAATAATCGTGTTGCTGATACTCAAAAGTGTCTTCGTGTTTCAGGAAAACACAATGATTTAGAGGAAGTTGGAATGGATACATACCACCATACCATGTTTGAAATGCTAGGTAATTGGAGTTTTGGTGATTACTTTAAAAAAGAGGCTATTACTTGGGCATGGGAATTACTAACCAATGTTTTTAATATTGATAAAGAGAGTTTATATGTAACTGTGTTCGAAGGGAGTAAAGATGATCATCTGGATTTTGATCAAGAAGCTTATGATCATTGGAAAAAATTCATACCAAAAGAAAGAATTTTAAACGGCAATAAAAAAGATAATTTTTGGGAAATGGGCGCTCAAGGACCTTGCGGACCTTGCAGTGAGATCCATATAGATATTAGATCTGAAGATGAAAAGAAAAAAGTTTCAGGTAAGGGCCTGGTAAATAAAGACCACCCACAAGTAATTGAAATTTGGAATTTAGTGTTTATTGAATTCAACAGAAAAGCTAATGGTTCTCTTGAAAAACTACCTGAAAGGCATGTGGATACAGGTATGGGCTTTGAAAGATTGTGTATGGTCGTTCAAAATGTACAGTCAAATTATGACACAGACGTTTTTATGCCTATCATTCGAGAAATTGAAACCATAACTGAGACCACTTATGGTAAAAATGAAGAAATCGATGTCGCCATAAGAGTAATTGCAGACCATGTTCGGGCTGTTGCTTTTTCAATTGCAGATGGACAATTACCATCAAACAACGGGGCAGGATATGTAATTAGAAGAATTTTACGCCGTGCAATTCGGTATGGATTTACTTTTTTAAATAAGAAAGAGCCTTTTATTTATAAACTAACTAACATATTAAGCAAACAAATGGGAGATAATTTCCCGGAAATAATTGCACAAAAACATTTGATCCACAATGTAATTAAGGAAGAAGAAAGCTCTTTTTTAAGAACTTTAGATCAAGGGTTAATTCTATTGGAAAATATTATCAAAAATAATAAAGGCGCAACTGTATCAGGGAGCAAAGCATTTGAGTTGTATGATACTTATGGTTTTCCTAAAGATCTCACTGCATTAATTTTACGTGAAAAAGATCTGAATTTTAATGAGGAGGAATTTGCATTGGAAATGGAAAAACAAAAAACCAGATCACGTGCAGCAGCTGCCATGGATACAGATGATTGGATAATTTTACAAGAGGATAATATTGAAGAATTTATCGGATATGATTATCTGGAAGCTGATGTGAAAATAACTCGTTACAGAAAAGTGTCTTCAAAGAAAGATGGAGACATGTACCAGTTAGTTTTCAATCTAACTCCATTTTACCCTGAAGGAGGTGGTCAGGTTGGAGATAAAGGTTATTTAGAAGTTAGTAATGGAAATGTAATTTATATCGTTGACACTAAAAAAGAGAATAATTTAATATTACATTATACCAAGAATTTACCTTCTGATCCTACAGAAAAATTCAGAGTAGTTGTTGATGAGAAACAACGCTTTAGAACCATGTGCAATCACACAGCTACACATTTATTGCATCAGGGGTTAAGAACTATTCTAGGAACTCATGTTGAACAAAAAGGTTCGGCAGTTCATTCTAAAAATTTGCGTTTTGACTTTTCTCATTTTTCCAAATTGACTAGTGAAGAAATAACTGAAATTGAACAGTTTGTCAATGCGAGAATTAATGAAAAGATCACTTTGGAAGAAAATAGAAATACTCCCATTGAAGAGGCTCATAAAACCGGAGCAATGATGCTCTTTGGCGAAAAATATGGTGATACTGTTAGAACGATCAAGTATGGAAAATCTATTGAACTTTGCGGAGGAACGCATGTGAAAAATACCGGAGAAATCTGGCATTTTAAAATTATGACAGAAAGTGCTATTGCTGCCGGGATCAGGAGAATAGAAGCCATAACCAATGATGCTGTCAGAGATTACTTTTTTACCCAAGATGATGAATATTCTAAATTAAAAGAAACTTTAAAAAATCCATCAAATGTTTTAAGATCAGTACAGGTTTTACAAGATGAAAATACAAAATTAAAAAAAGAAGTTGAACAGCTTTTAAAGGACAAAGCGGGCTCCTTAAAAGAAGATCTGATAAATAATATCCAAAGCATCCATCATGTGAATTTTTTAACCTCACAAATTAACATGGATGCAAACACCATAAAAAATCTGGCATTTGACATATCAAATAAAGTTGAAAACTTATTTTATATCAATGGAGCAAATCTTAATGATAAAGCTTTTTTAACTCTGTATATTTCAAAAAACCTGACTGAAGATAATGGCCTGAATGCCGGTAATATTGTTCGGGAACTAGGTAAATATATCCAAGGTGGTGGTGGTGGACAGCCGTTTTTTGCCACTGCAGGAGGTAAGAATCCGGCAGGGATCAAAGATGCTTTGGAAAAAGCAAAAGAATATATTCAGTTATAGAACAAATAATTTAATTTCGAAGGCATATTTTTCTTAATAAAATCAATGAAAATCAGGTTAATCCGTGTTATCAGTGTTCTCCAAAATTTTCTAAGTGAATATTGATGTGCATCTTCGTTTGATGTCTAATTCATCTTGTCTTACAGTTTTAGTATATTTACTCAATTCTTAAAGCTCTTCTAACAAAACTCAAATTTAAGATCATTTTGAAAAGTCAATTATGAAATTCAGAACAGAATTAGATATTCCAAAAGAGAAAAACACAATAAACTACAATTCAAAAATTGTGTTGTTCGGTTCGTGTTTTACAGAGAATATAGAAAAACATTTAAACTATTTTAAATTTAGAAATACATCTAATTCTCATGGTATTTTGTTCAACCCAAAATCTATCGAAAAGGCTGTCCATGATTGCATATTCAATAAAGAATATAAACAAAATGATTTGAACTATTTTGATGACATTTGGTTTAGCTTTAATCATCACACTAAATTTTCGTCTACTTATCTGGCTAAAATATTAAAACAAATAAATCAGGATATTACAAAAACTCATAAGGCAATGTTAAATGCTTCACATGTTTTAATTACCCTAGGCACATCCTGGGTTTACAGATATAAAGAATCTGAAAATCTTGTCGCTAATTGTCATAAAATTCCTCAAGGAAATTTTAAAAAAGAGATTTTATCTATAGATGAAATTACTGAAATTCTAAACCAAATAATTTCATTGATCCAGGAAGTTAATAAAAAAACCACAATAATTTTTACAGTTAGTCCGGTTAGACATCTAAAAGATGGATTTGTTGAAAATGCACAAAGCAAAGCTAGTTTACATACTGCAATACATCAGGTTATTGATAATGAAAATTCCTTTTATTTTCCTTCTTATGAAATCATGATGGATGATCTAAGAGATTATCGATTTTACAAGAATGATCTTCTTCATCCAAATAAATTCGCTATGGAATACATCTGGGAAAAATTTAAAAATTCCTGGATAAACGAAAAAGTATATCATTTAATGAAAGAAATTGATAGTATCCAAAAATCTTTACATCATAAGCCATTTAGAGAAAAATCTGAAAAACATCAACAATTTTTAAAAAAATTGGATTTAAAAATACAGGCTATATCCAACAAAATCTCACATATAGAATTCAATTAAAAAGACAGTGCATAAACACTGTTTTAAGTAATATTTATTGTGTTATATTTATTTTATACAATTAGCAACAATACCCCATGGTCCGCCATTAATTGCATCAATACCATTTTGTCTTAATAAGTTCGCAGCAGAACCACTTCTTGCGCCGCTTCTACAGCAAGTAATAACGGGTTTACCAATTTTTTTTATTTCCTTTATTTGAAAACCAATTGTATTCAAAGGAATGTTTTTTGATCCCTGAACATGTCCTTCCTCAAACTCTTGTTGTGTTCTTACATCAATTACAACAGCATCATTTTGTAAATACTCCTCAATAGATACAGTACTGGTACTACCACCAAATAAGTTAAAAAATCCCATTCAATATATATTTTTAGTTTTTAGAGTTTGCAAATTTCGTATAATTTGGACAAAAATTTGTAACAGGAGTTACATTTTTTTAAATACCTTCATTTTTTATGCAAATGAATGTATAAATTATAAATTTACTTTTTACTTTTACATTAGTTAATACCTTAATCAACTTAAATAAATCTAATGGTTTCTAAAATACTACAAGTTTCTGAGTCCATTTTTGATAGATCGAAAAAAATTTGGGAAGACCAAAGATTTAATAAAATAGTAAGTAATTCTTTGGTACTTATTTTTGTTATTAGTGTTATTATTAGTTATTTAGATCGTAACAAATTGGTTTCCCTTGGGAAATTAGACGATTTTTTTTCAAATCCTTTTTTCGCCATTGACATCTCATTTACTCTTTTATTGATCATAGAATTACTGAGTTTAATTTTTGTTCTGCCAGAATCGGTAGCGAAATCTGTAAGTAAACAATTTGAAGTTTTATCTCTTATTTTTATCCGATCAGGGTTTAAAGAAATTAGTCATATAAATGATTTTGAATGGCAAACTATGTCCGATTCTCTGATCAATCTAGTTGTATATGCTTTAGGTGCTTTGATCCTTTTCGTTATTTTAGGGTTTAACTCCAGGTTGCAAAGACATACACGACTCACAGATTCTGATGATGGTCAAGTTGAGTTCATTCAGACCAAAAAATTATTGGCACTGTTTTTATTCATTGCATTTATCAGTGTAGGAGTTTACGATACTTCTTTTTTAATTGAAACCGGGACGTATTTGCATTCCTTTCACTTATTTTATACCGTTTTAATCTTTAGCGATATCATTATAGTTTTGATCGCTTTGCGGTATACTTTAAATTATTATAAGATCTTTAGGTATTCCGCTTTTGTATTAGCAACCTTATTGATCAGAATTTCATTAACGGTACCTCCGTTTTACAATGTGATCATTGGAGTTTCCTCCGGTATATTTATTTTATTACTAACTCTTTCGTATAATTATTTTTTAAAGGATGTTCCCGTTAAACATTTAAAATAAAATATACGTTTAGTGGACCTAATCAATGAACTTTACACCTAAAGTTAAGATATTGGCTTTGAAATAAATTCTCTCATTAACAACCTTTTCTAGTTTTACGCAAGCCATATACCAATTTTAACCAGCTAATATTTTTTACAATAAAAAATCCTGCAAAAAGCAGGATCTTAATATTTAACCCGAATTATGTATTAGAACTTTGTAATGAGGGTTGAAACTACGAAAAAGTATTACAATGTTATATTTTGAAGTAGTTTCAGGTCGTAATAGATTTTCTAATGCATAATTCGGGCAAACCAAGTTCAATTTTATCTGGTAAACAACATCTCACGATATTTAGCCAAAGGCCATAGTTCATCATCAACCATTAGTTCTAATTTATCACAATGGTATCTTATTTTGTCAAAATAAGGTTTAACCTTCTCACAATAAGTAATCGCTTTTTCTTCAGCTTCTTCCATTACATTTGCTTTCTTACGTTCTTCGATCATAGCATTGGTTTTGCTAGTGATCACCCCAATATGCTCAGAAATTTTTCTAATAAGGTCTATTTGATCTTTTGCAATGCTTTCAAATTCCTTTCCAAATATTTCCTTTAATCCTTTAACATTCTTTATCAAAGTATTTTGGTAATTTACTGCAGTTGGAACCACATGATTCAAAGCAATATCCCCTAAAACTCTTCCTTCAATCTGAATTCTTAAAGAATATTCATCTAATTCTATTTCATGACGAGCTTTAATTTCAATCTCGCTCATCACATCCATTTCTTTATAAAGATCTATAGCTTTTTTACTTATTTTAGCTCTAATGGCAACAGGTGTGGTTTTATTATTACTTAAACCTCTTTTTTTAGCTTCATCCTCCCACTCCTGGCTATATCCGTTTCCTTCAAACAATATATCCTTTGATTGTTTTATATACTCGCGTAAAACATTAAATATTGCCTCATCTTTTTTCAATTCCTTAGTTGCGATCAACTTGTCAACTTCGATCTTAAACTCCTTTAACTGTTTTGCTACTATGGTATTTAAAACAGTCATAGGGTTGGCACAATTTGCCAATGAACCTACAGCTCTGAATTCAAATTTATTTCCTGTAAAGGCAAAAGGTGAAGTACGGTTTCTATCTGTATTGTCCAATAGAATCTCAGGTATCTTACCCACTACATTTAATTTAAGATCTGTTTTTTCCTGAGGTGATAATTTACCGTCAGTAACATTCTCCAATTCTTTCAATACTTTGGTCAATTGTGCGCCGATAAACGCCGAAATAATTGCCGGAGGTGCTTCATTAGCACCTAAACGATGGTCATTACTGGCTGAAGCTATTCCTGCTCTCATCAATTCTTCATATTCATGAATCGCTTTAATTGTATTTACAAAAAATGTTAAAAACTGTAAATTACGCATTGGTGTTTTCCCGGGGCCTAATAAATTAATTCCCGTGTCTGTACTTAATGACCAGTTATTGTGTTTACCCGATCCATTGATCCCTGCAAATGGCTTTTCGTGGAGTAACACTCTTAAATTATGATTGGATGCCACTTTACCCATGATGTCCATCAATAAAGAATTATGATCAACAGCCAAATTTGCTTCTTCATAAATAGGAGCCAATTCAAATTGGTTTGGTGCAACTTCATTATGCCGTGTTTTTACCGGAATTCCAAGTTTCATACATTCAGATTCCAATTCACGCATAAAACCCATAGCTCTTTGCGGTATGCTTCCAAAGTAATGATCGTCTAATTGTTGACCTTTAGCAGATGAATGACCTAATAAGGTACGACCCGTCATTATGATATCAGGACGAGAGATCACCAAGGCTTTATCTATTAAAAAATATTCTTGCTCCCATCCTAATGAAGCATTTACCTTGGTTACGTTCTTATCAAAATATTTAGCCACTGCAGTTGCGTGTTTATCAACAGATTGCAATGCTCTTAATAGTGGAGTCTTATTATCCAAAGCTTCGCCTGTATATGCAACAAAAATAGTTGGTATACAAAGGGTTGTTCCGTAAATAAACGCCGGTGATGTTGGATCCCATGCAGTATAACCACGTGCTTCAAAGGTATTTCGGATTCCCCCACTTGGAAAACTTGACGCATCAGGTTCTTGCTGAACCAATTCATTGCCTCCAAATTTTTCTACAGCGTTCCCTTCTCCAATTGGTTCAAAAAATGCATCGTGTTTTTCAGCTGTTCCTCCTGTCAATGGTTGGAACCAGTGGGTATAATGTGTAACCCCTTTTGACAAAGCCCAATCTTTCATGGAGTTTGCAACCTGGTCGGCGATCTTTCTATCAATCTTAGTTCCATGCTTGACAGCACTCATCACACCTTGATATGCATCTTTGGTCAAATATTGACGCATGGTGTTTTCACTAAACACATTTATACCAAAATTTTCTGAATGTTTTGCTGTTTCTTTGAAGTCAACCGGTTGGCGGTTCAGCGTTTCTTTTAAAGCTTGAAATCGAAAAGTTGTCATTTTTTTATGTTTTATTTTATCAAGCAAAAATAGAACTTTTTACAAATAAATAATACAATACCCTATTTTTTTTAGGGTAAAAACATATTTTTGTTATATTATCAATATTCAACCCCTTGTTTTAAAAGTATATCAAAAAATACTGTAAATAATTCTTACAACATCAAAGTAATAAAAATCACATAAAAACCAAGTAATACTAATCCTTCTTTCCAGCTTAATTTCATTCTAGTTGGGACAAATACCAATGGGAAAATAAGTAGAGCGATTACTAACATCCAAATAATATCATAAGTGATCAAACCCGGATCCTGTGCTCTTATCGGAGTAACCATTGAAGTAATTCCCAATACAGCAAGTATATTAAAGACATTTGATCCCAATAAATTTCCAATGGATATGGCTTTTTCCTTTTTAACCACAGCTACCATTGAAGCTGCCAATTCGGGTATACTTGTTCCTATTGATATTATGGTCACACCAATTATTCTCTCACTTACACCAAATTGATTTGCTAAATTAACAGCTCCTTTAATCAATAATTCTGACCCTAACCACAAACCAACTCCACCAATAATGAAATACATCATTGCTTTTAATACGGGTAATTCTACATCATCTTCAGGCATTTCATCTACAACAGCTGTCTTTTGAAATTTTAATAAATAAATTAAGAATATGATCAATAATGAAAATAAAATAGCTCCTTCATATCTTTGAATAAGTCCATCAAATACAATAAAAACATACAATAAAACTGATGAGAACATCATTACAGGCCAATCTATCTTGTAAAAACTTTTTTCCACACTAATGGTGGATGTAATGGTTACAATACCCAAAACCAATCCTAAATTTGCAATATTGGATCCTATGACATTTCCCAATGCTATATCTGCATGACCGGCTAAGGCTGAATTCAAACTAACTATTAATTCGGGCATTGAGGTAGCAAATGATACAATAGTCATTCCAATAACTATCTTAGGTATTTTTAAACGAAGTGATAATCCTACTGCCGCTTTTAACAACCAATTACCTCCCAATATTAAAATTATAAATCCGGCTAGTAATAATAAGTAATTCATACTTGGCTTTTTGCAAATATAACATATAGAAACGAGTATGTAGACGTGTAAATCAAGATAAGAGGCATATTATATTTTTGCTTTTAAGATTTGATTCGAAACTTTAATTTTCCATTACACTTTACTTAAAAATTATCAATTTTTGATTTAAAGTTTTTTGATTTGCACCAGGATCTATTAAAGTTTTGTTAAATAACTATTTTTATAGTTATACAACTATTCTAATAGTTTACATTTGGATCGTAAAATATTTTTATGGAAAAACTTACCAATAAAGAGGAGGAAATTATGAGAGTACTATGGCAATTAAAAAAAGCTTTTGTTAAAGAAGTCGTTGCCGAATTGCCAGACCCGAAACCACATTATAACACCATATCTACTATCATAAGAAATATGGAAGAAAAAGGTTTTATAAAGCACCTTGCTTTTGGTAAGACACACCAATATATTCCTGTGATATCTAAAGAGGAATACAGAGAAATGTTTATGCAGAAGACCATCCAAAATTATTTTGAGAACTCATACAAAAATGTAGTGTCCTTTTTTGCTAAAGAAGAAAAGATCAGTGTTAATGAGCTGAAAGAAATAATTTCAATTATTGAGAATAATCAAAACAATAAAAGCTAAAGCTATGGAATATATACTTAAATCGACAGCAATATTGACATTGTTTTATGTTTTCTATAAACTGTTATTAGAGAGAGAAACATTTTTCCAATCCAATAGAAGTTATTTTTTGATTGGTTTATTTACGGCTTTAACCCTGCCATTAATTATTATTCCTAAATATATAGAAACTGAAACTTTTGTTCTAAGCTCCAATGTGACTTCATCCTTAAATTCTGTGACTATTCAAGAACCTTTAATAAACTGGACACAGTGGATATTTCTCATTTATTTTACAGGAATTATCTTTTTTACAATTCGTTTTTTAGGCAGACTAAGTTCTTTGATATGGTTTTTATATACACAACGAAAAATAAAATATGGGAAATATATTTTAATTCGAACTACAAAGAACATTGCTCCTTTTTCATTTTTTAATTTTATAGTTTACAATTCTAACAAATTCGATGAAAGCGAGCTGGAACATATCATTGCACACGAAAAGATCCATGTGAACCAATTTCATAGTATGGATATATTATTATCACAATTCATTGCTATATTCAACTGGTTTAATCCATTTATTTGGTTGTATAACAAAGAAATACAAAAGAACTTAGAGTTTATTGCCGATGAATATGCACAACATATCACTCAAGAGAAAAAGAACTATCAGTACCTATTATTAAAAGCAATATCGCCAAACTATCAAATGGCATTAACCAGTAATTTCTACAATTCATTAATTAAAAAACGAATAAACATGTTACAGAAAAATCGATCAAACAAAACTATGTATTTCAAATTTGCATTAATCATTCCGGTATTAATTGCATTTGTTTTCACTTTTAACACCAAAGTCATAGCACAGCATAAAGAAATGAAAACCATTGAAATTCAAACAGATTATGATGTTGAAGTTATCACGAAAGAATTTCAAAAATCCGATCTGGAAAATTTAAAAACTGTTCTAGCTGAAAAAGGAAT
>Ga0209013_10000650_pt1 | contig 31480 bp, 30 predicted proteins | sample Cruoilmetagenom2_FD_187291 | JGI IMG/M metagenome (GOLD analysis project Ga0209013, IMG submission 187291) | Oil polluted marine microbial communities from Coal Oil Point, Santa Barbara, California, USA - Sample 2 (SPAdes) (version 2) | ecosystem: Environmental > Aquatic > Marine > Oil seeps ...
CATTCCTTCCCCTAAAGCTGCCGAGGAGAATCTATCACTTCGCGTTTATGACTGACAGTGCTCAATCTGATGATGACCGTGCCGCCGTCATGGCGCTTGCGGAACAACGCGGGGCTGCCCCGCCGGCTGCGGATGCGCGCTTTCATCATTTTGACTTTGGTCCCTGGGACCTTCGTTGGGAGCAACATGCCGAATTCACGACCTACACATGGTCAACGTCGCAGGATGCGGATGAGCCGTTTGCGCGCCCCAATCCAATTGGCGGGGAGATCAGTTTCCGGGGGCCGGGGGAGCTGATTGCGGCAGTCCACCTTTGCTGCATCTCACGTAGCGGTTTGATCCGAAATCTCGGTGAGATCTTTCACCCGCAAAGCCTGTGCGTGATCGAAGCTGCCGAGAAAAGCGCGAGGGTATCGACCGATTTTCAGGTCGATCCCGTTGGTCTGACGCGGATTCTTATTGAATCGACGGGACTGACGGAGACAAGGGCGGGGCGTCTGTCTCAGCGGGTTTTGGAAATTGAGACCTATCGGACCCTGGCGCTTCTTGGGCTGCCGATGGCCCGCTCGATCCGTTCCGACCTCGACCGGATGGAGGCCGAACTAACCGGTATTACTGGGGAGATCGCGCTGGTCGAGGACAATCAGGAGAGCCAGGCGTTACTGCGGCGGTTGGGCTCGATCGCCGCCGAGCTCGAAGCGCAGGCAGCGCGAACCACCTACAGATTCTCGGCGACGCGCGCCTACTATTCGATCGTCGAGAGCCGGCTGGAGGTCATCCGAGAGCAGAAGTCGGGTCATTTTCCGAGTATCAGCGCCTTCTTCGACCGCCGGCTGGCGCCAGCCATAGAAACCTGCAACGCTGCCGAGAAGCGTCAAATCAGGCTGTCTGATCAGCTCGCACGAACGACCGATCTGTTAAGCACTGGCATTCAGTCCGACCTGGAGAAGCAAAACCGCGATTTGTTGCAATCGATGAATCGACGGGCGCGCATGCAACTTAGGCTGCAGCAGACGGTTGAAGGGTTGTCTGTCGCGGCGATCAGCTACTACGTGGTCGGGTTGGTTGGATATCTCGCTAAGGGTCTCAAGGACGCTGGCGTGCTTCCGGCCAAAGTCGGCCCTGGTCTCGTCATGGGTTTGGCGGTCCCGCTTGTCATATTGATTGTCTGGTTGGCGATGCGGGAAATTCGCCGGCGCGTGCACAAACCCGAAGACGACGAACACGCCTGAGGCGTCGTCGTTTTTATACCGTCAGAGAAGCGAGTGTGGCTTGAGCGAATAAAACCCTCGCTCAGCGCTCGATTGGGTTTTGTTCGGGTAACGGCACAGCGGCTCGTACAATCTTCCTTGATAGAAGCCATGGTGCGTTGCTGGGGGTTAGCTGAGACGCGAGGTAGGCGATCAAGTCGTCGCGCTCCTGCTGTGAGGAAATGCCAACGAATGCCATGCTTCCCTCGGGCAGGAATTTGTTGGGGGCCCGCAAGTAGTCATTGAGGAAATCGCGGGTCCAGACCAGGCCCTCGCCGGCGGCCTGTCGCAGTGCGCTGGAATAGATGAAGTCTTTGTGGGCGGCGGCAGGCCGGTTCACGATGCCGGCGAGATCTGGACCTACCCGATGTCCTGGCGGCGTATCGATATGATGGCAGGCGCCGCATTTTCTTCCATACAGTTGCCTGCCCGCATCTGCGTCGCCAGTATACAGAGCATCATCGATAGCTATGGATTTCGGGACTGGCAGGGGCACCCAGGGTGAAACAGCATTGGCTGGAGCCAACTCGGCCAGTACGAACAATGCTGCGATAAACGCAGTGGTGAAGCACTGTTGCTGCAACTTTTCTACCCCGTTGGTGATGGGCGCACAGTGGACGTGACGATTGTTTTTCGCATTGAATCGACTGGTCCGCCAAGTGAGTGGTTCGTTCAAAGTGTATCGAACAATTTGATGGCAAGCGGATAAATCAAGCAATGCTGGCGCTCGAATTAGTCGAGCTAGGATTAACGGAACAGGGCGCCATCGCTGGCGCCCTCTTGGTTGTGTGAGAGTGGGCTTTCGCGTTTTCAGACCAGCCCTTCGAGGCCTGGCGACGGTCCCGCTTGTGCCGATGATAGCGGTTTGCGGTGTGAGGTGCGGTCGTCGCTCTTCTTCTTGCGGCTCGAATTGCCGCCTTCCTTGGCTGGCTTCTTGAGACCCTTGTTCCAATAAGGATCGGGGCCATAGAGCTCGCTGAGGTAGTCGATAAAGACATGAACCTTTGCAGGCAGGAATTCTCGGCATGGATAGACCGCGTGGACCGCGAAGTGGCTTGAGCCGGTGTATTCGGGCATGACGATCTGCAGATCTCCGCGCTCAAGTTCCGGGGCGATATCCCATGTCGAGCGGAAGCCCAGTCCCAGGCCCAGAAGCAACGCTTCCCGGATGAAATCCGCCGAGTTCGACTGAATATTGCCGTGAACGCGGATCTGATGTTCCTTGCCGTCTTTATCCCTCAGGCGCCATGAGTCTTGTGCTCCGGCGAGCAGGCAGTTGTGACGCTCTAGATCGGCAAGTGACTGAGGAGCGGGATTATCTCGCAGATACTTCGGCGAGGCGCACATGACGCGATCGTCGGTGGCGATTTTGCGCGCTACGAGAGAGGAGTCGGCCAGCTCGCCGATGCGGATTGCGACATCGAAACCATCACGGATAATGTCGACAAAATCGTCATTCAGTTGGAAATCGAGTTCGATGTCTGGGTAGCGCTCAAGGAATGTGGGCAGATGCGGCGAAATGTGTAGGCGGGCAAAAGAGGTCGGGGCTGCGACTTTCAGCACGCCGCGAGGGCTGGTGTTGCGCCGCGAAACGAAGTCCTCGGCTTCCTCAAAAAGGGCAATGATGTCGACGACACGCTTGAAGTAGCCTTCGCCGGTTTCCGTCAAGGTCAACTGGCGTGTGGTCCGCTGGAACAGCCGGGCGCCAAGGCGCTCTTCCAACAGGCTAATGCGTTTGGAAACGACTGCCGGTGAGAGGCTCATTTCACGCCCCGCCGCCGACATATTGCCAGTGCGGGCAACACGGGCGAAGATTTCAAGGTCGGAAATGGCGGTCATGTTCGGTACCTTTGGGTTCGCAGGTTCAACCATCGTACTGCTGCTCCTCCTTCCATTCCGCGTCCGGTCGGCAAAAGTTTGCTGCCCATTTTCCTTATTAGCATATGTGTTGTTCCGATTTATTGATAAAAGGCGAAGCTGCCCGAATAGTCTTGCCAATCGGCAGGCCCGGTTGCAGGGATTAACAAAGGGCAATTAAACGCCTGAACTGGGAGGCCCGTGCCAATGTCGCTCGCAATGCCGCTGCCGGATAAAGCAACGCTTGCACGCAGTGCAGAGATTATAGCCGACCTGAAACGCATTGCAGGTGAGGTGGCCGTCATCGCCGATGAAGATGGCCGGAGGACATTCGAGACCGACGGTTTGACCGCCTATCGCGCGATGCCTCTTGCTGTTGTGTTGCCTGACACCACCGAACTCGTCGCCGAGGTCTTGCGATATTGTCACCGTGAGAAAATCAAAGTTGTTGCGCGCGGCGCCGGGACGTCGCTTTGCGGCGGCGCGCTGCCGCTGGAAGATGCCGTGGTCATCGGCGTTTCACGGATGAGCAAGGTCCTGGAGATCGACTATGACAACCGCTTCGCACGAGTTGAATCCGGGATCACCAATCTTGCGATTTCAAAAGTGGTAGCTGAGGAGGGATTCTTTTATGCGCCCGATCCGTCCAGTCAGCTTGCCTGCACGCTGGCGGGCAACTTGGCGATGAACTCCGGTGGTGCCCATTGTCTCAAGTATGGCGTGACGACGAACAACGTGCTCGGAGCGAAGGTCGTGCTGATGGACGGTGAGATCCTGGAGCTCGGCGGGCCGCATCTCGATGCAGAGGGTTATGATTTGTTGGGTTTGATGATTGGCTCAGAGGGCCAGTTTGGCATCATCACCGAAGCAACGGTGCGGATTCTAAGGGCGGCAGAGGGCGCCCGACCCATGTTGTTGGGGTTTGCTTCGAGCGAAGCGGCAGGTGCGTGTGTCTCGGCCATTATCGCAACCGGTATCATCCCCGTGGCGATCGAATTCATGGACAGACCGGCGATCGAAGTTTGCGAGAGCTTTGCCAAGGCGGGGTATCCGATGGATGCGGAAGCCCTGCTGATCGTCGAAGTGGAAGGATCAGAAGAAGAGATTAACGACCGTCTGGCGCAGATCAGCTGTATCGCGGCGGCGTACAATCCAACGACAATCCAGGTCAGTTCGGGAGCGGCTCAAAGCGCGAAGATCTGGAAGGGTCGCAAGTCCGCATTCGGGGCGATTGGACGGATTTCGGATTACTATTGCATGGACGGAACGATCCCGCTGTCACGCCTGCCGGAAGTGTTGCGGGGGATCGGTGAAATTTGTGCCGCGCATAAGCTGAGGGTGGCGAACATCTTTCATGCCGGCGATGGCAACCTGCATCCTCTGATCCTCTATGATGCTAACGATGAAGCCTCGGCGGAGCGCGCGGAACTTGCCGGAGCTGAGATTTTATCGCTTTGCGTTGAGGTCGGGGGTTGTCTCACCGGCGAGCATGGCGTCGGGATCGAAAAACGCGATCTCATGACGAAGCAGTTTTCCGAGGCCGAACTCATGCTGCAAATGCATATTAAGACCGTGTTTGATCCCGACTGGTTGCTCAATCCTGGGAAGGTCTTTCCACTTCATCTGACGCGGGATGCCCGGTCTTCTAGCGCGGCATAGGGAGGCATCCTTGAGCGATATCTTGCGTGCGGCTACGGCCTGGGAACTGCAGTCGATGCTGGCTCCCTACATCGAAAAGAAGACTCCGATCGAGGTTATTGGATCGGGTTCCAAGGCCCGAATTGGACGTCCGATGCAAACGGCCGCAACGATTTCAACGGCCTCGATGCACGGCATTTGGATGTATGAACCGACCGAACTGGTGATGTCGGCGCATGGCGGTACACCGCTTGTGCAGATCGAGGCGGCACTGGCTGGCAATAATCAGATGCTGGCTTTTGAGCCGACCGATATTGGACCGACCAGTGGCGGTGCGCGTGGGACGCAGACCATTGGCTCGGTGTTCGCCTGCAACGTTTCGGGCAGCCGGCGCATCGCGATTGGCGCGGCGCGTGATCATCTGTTGGGAATTGAAGGGGTTAGCGGCCGGGGTGAATTATTCCGCGCGGGTGGCCGGGTAATGAAAAACGTCACCGGGTATGATCTATGCCGCGGTATCGCGGGCAGTTGGGGAACGCTCGCTATTCTCACCGAAGTGACCTTCAAGGTGCTGCCGGCGCCGGAGAAGACCGCGACGCTGGTGTACCCTGATCTACCTGACGATATCGGCGTCGAGCTGATGTGCGCGGCAATGCGGTTGCCCTATGAAGTCTGCGGAACGGTGCATCTGCCGAAAAATGTCGCTGGACGCCTGGAGCACTCGGCTCTAGCCGATCAAGGGCACGCGGTGACGGCATTGAGGATCGAGAATTTCGAGAAATCCGTCGACTACCGGACGCAGGCTATGCGGGAGGCTCTCAAGGTTTATGGGGACCCACTTGTTATCGGTTCTATGAACTCCTTGGAGTTCTGGGGCGAACTGCGGCGGTTGTCGGTGATGCCTTACGATGAGGCGACGTGTTTGTGGCGCATTTCGACGGCACCGACGATGGGACCGAAGGTAGTGGCCTCCATTCGACGGCATATGCCGGCCGAGGTGATGTATGACTGGTCGGGGGGCTTGGTCTGGATCGAGGTGCCGGCGAGTGCGGATGCTGGTTCATCCGATATCCGCCGAGCCGTTGCCGTTCACGGCGGTCACGCAACGCTTATCAGAGCCGATGCGTCGGTTCGCGCTTCTGTCGAAGTCTTCCAGCCGCAATCACCGCTTGCCGAGAGGCTAATGGGCGGGCTCAAATCAGTCTTCGATCCGATGCGAATGCTCAATCCCGGGCGCATGTATGCTAACCTCTAAGCTGCCCGCTCAGGGATTGGCTTTGCTCAAGTAGGTCTTTAATGCAGACAAATTTTTCGCAGGAGCAACTGGCTCAACCGCATTTAGCGGAGGCGGAAAAGATTCTACGTCGATGTGTGCATTGCGGGCTCTGCACGGCGGTTTGTTCGACTTATGTCGTTTTGGGGGATGAGCGGGATTCCCCGCGCGGACGCATATATCTCATCAAGGATATGCTGGAGAACGACCGGCCGGCTTCGGCGGAGGTCCAGCATCATGTCGATCGCTGCCTGTCGTGCTTGTCGTGCATGACGACCTGCCCCGGCGGCGTCGATTATATGCACCTCGTCGATATCGCGCGTGTCCATATTAAAGAGACCGGCAGCCGGTCGAGGACGGAACGGTTCGTGCGATCGCTGCTGGCCAAGGTGGTGCCTTATCCAGACCGCTTCCGGCTGGCATTGAAAGCGGCACCGCTTGGCCGCCCGTTTGTGCCGCTGATGCGGCGGCTCAAACTTGATGCAATGGCTGCGATGGTCGAGCTTGCTCCTGACAGGATCCCAAGCGCGCCGAGGTATGAAGGGCCAGGCATCGCCGAAACCGAGATGAAGCGGCGGGCGCGGGTGATTATGCTTGCAGGGTGTGCACAGCAGGTTCTCAGACCCGACATCAACGATGCAACCATTCGTTTGCTGGCCCGGCGAGGCGTCGATGTGATCGTAGCCAACGGCGCTGGATGCTGTGGTGCTCTCGTTCATCATATGGGGTGCGAGAAGGATGCACTCGATCAGGCGCGCCGCAACGTCGATGCGTGGTCAAAGGAAATGGAGCGTGAACCCGTTGACGCGATCATCATCAACGCTTCGGGTTGTGGGACTACCGTCAAGGACTACGGACATATGCTCCAGCATGACGAAGCTTATGCGGAAAAGGCGCAGCGCATCGCGGACCTGACAAACGACATTACCGAGTTCACCATCGATTATGAACTGGGACCGCCGAAGAGGTATTCGTCGCTTCGCGTAGCCTATCACTCGGCGTGCTCAATGCAGCATGGGCAACAGATCACGGATGAGCCGAAAGAGTTGCTGACGAAGGCCGGTTATACGGTGGTCGACGTGCCGGAGGGCCATATCTGTTGCGGGTCGGCTGGTGTTTACAACATTCTGCAACCGGAAATTGCGACGGTCCTACGAGACCGAAAAGTCGACAATATCCGTAGAGCCAAGCCGGACCTTGTGGCGACCGGAAACATCGGGTGTATCACGCATTTGTCGAAGGGCATCGATATTCCCATCGCGCACACGGTGGAACTTTTGGACTGGGCTTATGGTGGGCCGGTACCGCGTGGGTTGGAGCACCTCAAAGACTTCGTCTCTGATGTGCCGCAATCGGAGCGTTTCATCGAGGATGACTTTCTCTATGATACGGATATGGGTGAGAATGCTAGTTAGGGTACCAGCAACGCGCCTTGCTGCTAATCCTCCTCATCCGCTGCGATTTATCGATCATTGCGCCGCGGCGGTCCGATAATGTTGTTGAAAATCACAAACACGCATTCGCCACCAGTCCACCTTGGTTTTCTGCTGCACAAGAATCCAAACCGGGTGCATGAGATGGACTTGCCCTTTGGGCGAGCGGTCATGTTTTACCCGGAGGTCAGCGAGGCACGGGCGACGTTCGCGTTGCTACTCGATATCGACCTGGTGGCGTTGGTGCGTGGCAAGAATAAATCTGCGCAGGGACTGTTTGACCAGTGCGTCAGCGACCGGCTGCATGTGGCTTCGTCGTTTTTATCGGTGGCCATCGTAAAATTATTGCGCAATGCGCTGGGCGGTTCTTCCAAGGAGCGGCGGGAGCTCGCAGACACTCCGATCCAGTTATCCGCGCGCGTCCTGCCGGTGCCGGTTCGCGGTGCAGAGGGGCTGGTGACGCGGCTATTTGAACCGCTCGGTTACGACGTCGTTACAGAGCGCTTCGCACTTGACGATGAACTCGGCTGCCTGGGTGAGCGATCGGGCCAGAGCCCGTACGTGGCGCTCAATCTATCCGGGCGGGACAGTGCGGTTGAGAAATTTGCTGTCGCACATCTATGTCCTCGTTCCGGTTCTCGATAAATGTAAGCATTATTTCGTCGACCGGCACGAACTGGAAAAGCTAATCGAAAAAGGTGAGAGCTGGCTTGGCGCACACCCGGAAAAAGAGCTCATCGCCACGCGTTATCTGCGCTTTAAGCGGTCGTGGGCGCGCGAAGTTCTGATGCGTCTGGCTATTGACGAGGCCATTGAAGAGGACGCCGCTGAGCTACCTCAACGAGTTGCGGCGGAGGGGGGCGTGGCCGAGGGCGGATCATCCGAGGTGGAGCCCGGCGGATACACCAAAGGATGCAGCTGAAGAGCAACTGGAACGACCGATCAGGCTGCATGAGCTTAGGCTTGATACCGGTGCGGCAAAACTGCAGGACCTCGGTGTGCGCCGTGTGGTGGATCTTGGCTGCGTCTCGCGCAAGCTGTTGAAGCGTTTGTTGGCGGAGCGGACATTCAAGGAGATTGTCGGGATCGACGTTTCGGCGGTCAGTCTCAAGAATGCGGCGCGCCGGCTCAGGCGGGAGACAATGCCGGAGCGTCAAAAGGAGCACATCAAGCTGCTGCATGGCGCGCTGACCTACCGGCACCGGCGCATCGAAGGATATGACGCGGCGGCTTTGGTGGAGGTAATCGAATATCTCGATCCGGACCGGCTGGTGGCTTTGGAACGGGCGGTGTTCGAATTCGCGGAACCGGAGCATGTCATCATCACGACGCCAAACCGCGAATATAATACCAAATTTGAAGGGATGGAGCCCGGGTAGCTGCGCCACGCTGATCATCGGTTCGAGTGGACCCGCGAGGAGTTTGCGAGCTGCTCGTTGCCTGTGGCCGAGAGATATGGGTATGTGGTCGAAATTACCGGGATCGGTGAGGTGGATGCCGACTGTGGAGCGCCATTGCAGATGGCGGTTTTTTAAGGGTCTGTTAGGCGCCAGATACGGTTTTTACGGACGCGTTACATCGCGGCGGGGTTGACACGAGACAAGCATGAAAATCACAATTCCGGAGTTTTGCCTGGTTGCGCTGATCGGTGCGTCGGGTTCCGGTAAATCCACATTCACGCGGCGACACTTTATGCCGACCGAGGTCATTTCATCAGATTATTGCCGCGGTATCGTGTCCGATGATGAGACCGATCTCGATGCGACCGAGGACGCTTTCCGGCTTGTTCATGCCATCGCCGAGACGCGGCTCAAGCGGCGTAAAATCGTTGCGGTTGACGCCACCAACGTGCACAAGGAAGACCGTGCTAAGCTCGTCAGCCTGGCCAAGGCCAACCATGCGTTGGCCGTTGCGATTATCATCAATCCGGGTGAGGAGATCTGCCACGAGCGCGACAAAACGCGTCCAGACCGGCAGTTCGGATCGCACGTGGTGCGCAATCAGACACGAAGCTTGAAGCAGGACATCAGGCTGATCGAAAAGGAAGGCTTCCGCTATGTCCATGAATTCCGCTCGGTCGCGGAGTTCGATGCGGTAGAAATCGTTCGCACCCGAATCTGGTCGGATAAGCGCCATGAATACGGGCCATTCGATATCATCGGGGATGTGCATGGATGCCGCGACGAGCTGATCACGCTGTTTGACGCGCTGGGTTATAAGGTGCGTCTCGAGGGGCGGGGGCGTGAACGCCGGGTCATCTGTACCGCACCAGAGGGGCGACGCGCGGTGTTTGTCGGTGACCTCGTCGACCGTGGCCCGGCTTCACCCGATGTGCTGCGCATTGTCATGCACATGGTCGCTGAAGGCAAAGCCCTGTGTGTGCCTGGTAATCATGACGCAAAGCTGTTGCGCTATCTCAACGGGCGTAACGTCAAGGTCAACCACGGGCTCGATCTGACAGTGCAGCAGCTCGACGCGGAGCCATCGGCGTTCAAACGAGAGGTGAAGGACTTCATCAATAGCCTCGTCAGCCATGCCTGGCTGGATGAGGGAAAGCTGGCGGTCGCCCACGCCGGTATTAAGGAGCATATGCTGGGCCGGGCCTCCGGCGCGATTCGCCAGTTTTGCCTCTACGGTGAAACGAGTGGTGAAACGGACGAATTCGGGCTGCCGATTCGATACAACTGGGCCGCCGACTACAGCGGCCAGACCACCGTTGTTTATGGCCACACGCCGGTACCTGAAGCCGAATGGCTAAACAACACACTGTGTGTCGACACCGGCTGCGTATTCGGCGGCAAGCTGACCGCGCTTAGATGGCCTGAGAAGGATATCGTTTCGGTTTCGGCGACGAAAACCTACTCCAAACCGATCCGCCCGCTCGGACATCCGCCGAACCGACCTGGACTGGAGCTTTCAGCATAAGCCCAGCACGATGACCTTCTTGATCAAGACGATGTGCTCGGCAAACGCATTGTGACGACCTCGACGGGCCGGACCATTCAGGTGCCGGAAGCGAACGCGGTAGCGGCGCTGGAGGTGATGGCACGGTTCGCAATCAATCCGAAGTGGCTGATCCATCTGCCACCGACAATGTCTCCGTGCGAAACCTCTTCGCGTGAAGGCTTCCTGGTACACCCTGACGAAGCTTTCGCTTATTTCCAGAAGGAAGGTGTGGAGCGGGCTGTCGTTGAAGAAAAGCACATGGGCTCGCGTGCTCTGGCTGTCGTGTGCCGGACTGCTGATGCAGCCAACGCTAGGTTTGGGATTACTTCCGGCGAGACCGGGGCACTCTACACGCGCTCGGGCCGGTCATTCTTTTCCGACGCGGACATGACCGAGGCGATGCTTGGGAGAATTCGTGCGGCGATGGACGCGGCCGATTTCTGGGACCGATTTGAAACGGACTGGGCGCTACTCGATGCCGAACTGATGCCCTGGTCGGCCAAGGCTCAGGCATTGCTGCGCGAACAGTATGCCGCGACAGGGGCGGTGGCGACAGCGGGGCTTGGCGAAGTCGTTGAGCTATTGGAGAAAGCGCGCCGGTCCGGGCTTCAGACAGATGACTTTCTTGCCGATTTCATGCAGCGCAAAACGCGGGCGGATCAGTACGTCGAGGCCTATCGGCGTTACTGCCGGCCGTTGACTTCGTTGGACGATTGCCGATTTGCGCCGTTCCATTTCCTTGCCAGTGAGGGCCATTTGCACATGGACCGCGATCACGTCTGGCACATGCAGCAGCTTGAGGCGATTACGGTTGAAGGTGGCCCTAGTCTGATGACGACGAATTATCGCGTTGTCGATCTCGCGAATGAAGGTGAGCGTCTAAGTGCGTGCGAGTGGTGGCGGGAGCAAACAGCCCGTGGCGGCGAGGGCATGGTCGTGAAGCCGATCGAGTTTATCGTGCGCGGGGCGCTCGGGTTGGTGCAGCCCGCTATCAAGGTGCGTGGACCCGAGTATCTGCACATCAGTTACGGACCGGACTACTATCTGGAAGTCAATCTTTCGCGGCTGAGATGGCGCGGGCTTGGTTTGAAGCGTTCGTTGGCTTTGCGGGAGTTCGCCTTGGGGCAGGAGGCGCTGACGCGGTTCGTTGCGCGCCAGCCGTTGCGGCAGGTGCATGAGTGTGTGTTCGCCATCCTGGCGATGGAATGCGAACCGGTCGACAAACGGCTCTAGGGCGTTATCTCCTTATGAGACACAATTGAGCCGACGTCGGGCATCTCAAGTTAAGTCGTTGTACCCAAACACTGTACATTGCGGACGACCGATAAGATGCGCGCGCGGGGGGCGGAATGGCGGCGAGAGCCCGCAACGGCGCAGTCACGCACTGAGCACCATCAACACACCTGTGAGTTGGGTTGTTGGCTCTGCTTTGGACTTTCGTTGACTTGGCGGCGAGCGATTGATTTATGGCAATGCTAGCCGCATCATTCGGCATTATTTAGCGTCGCGGGATCGTCCGTAAAACCTTGGGCAGCTCGGTATGGAAACCCTGCTTTCATTCAGTGATTTTCTTGGTGAAGACGGCCTGTTGGCGATGGGCGGCCTACTGATTGGAATTTTGTTCGGCATCGCGGCGCAAAGAAGCCGGTTCTGTCTCAGATCGGCGGCGATCGATTTTTCTCGGGCTGAGTTTGGAGCGAAGCTGGCCATTTGGCTTCTGGCTTTCTCCACGGGCGTGGTTCTGACCCAGCTGCTGTTCGGGCTGGAAATCCTCAACACCAGCGAAATTCGACAATTGACACTGCGCGGCAGTCTTTCAGGAGCGGTGCTCGGAGGGGCTATGTTCGGGGCCGGTATGATCCTGGCACGAGGCTGTTCGAGCCGGATGCTGGTGCTGGCGGGGCAAGGAAACCTTCGCGCGGTCCTCAACGGGTTGGTTTTCGCGGTTGCTGCGCAGGCGTCGTTGCGCGGCATCTTGCATTCGGTCCGCGATGAGCTTGCCGGTATGTGGGTTGTCGATGGACAGGCGCTCGACGTGCTTGGCGCACTGGGGCAGGGCTGGGTTACAGGGGTGCTACTGGGCGGAATCTGGCTGACGGCGGCAGTATATTTCGCCTTACGCAGCGAGCTGACGCTCAAGGGTTGGCTTGGTGGGATAGGCGTCGGGATCGCGGTGGCGCTGGCGTGGGCGTGGACGGGGCTACTGAACGGTCAGCTGTTCGTGCCAGTCAAGATCGAGAGCCTGACGTTCACCGGGCCATCAGCCAATACCCTGATGCTTTTCCTATCACCGCCGGCGGGTACATGGCGGTTTGATGTCGCGCTGGTTCCTGGTGTTGTGATCGGGTCGTTCCTGGCGGCGGCGTGGGCGCGTGAGTTGAAGCTGGAGGGCTTCCAAGGCGGTCCTTCGATGACTCCTTATATGCTCGGAGCGGCGATGATGGGTTTTGGCGGCATGCTGGCCGGCGGTTGCGCGGTTGGAAGCCTGACAAACGCCTCTGTTTTCGCTCTGACCGGCTGGTTGGCGTTGTTGTCGATTTGGCTGTCAGCGGTGGTCACCGATCATTATTTTGACCGGGCATCCGAACAGGGCGGGGAAGCGAGCGTCGGCGAGGCCGGCACCCCTCTGGCGGCGCAGTAAAGCTCGGCAGGATGCAGCTGAGCCGGGGTGCTACGAACCTCTGAGCAGTGTTTCAGCGGTTATTCTTTAGCGGTTGTTTCCGGCATCGCTTTGCGCGCATGGGTGAAGCATGGTAATGGGCGCGCTCGGGAGGCATTCGCGTTCCGGATGAATGCGTCCTCGACCCGAAACGACTTTCAAGAATTCTCACTCCATGGCCAAGAAGATAAAGCCGGTGCGACCCGCCGCGCGACTGCCGAAAGGCTTCCGTGATATCGAGGCCGCTGAGCTGCGCGCGAGTCAGGCGATGCTCGGCGCGATTCAGGCGACCTATGAGCGCTATGGGTTCGAGCCGCTGGAGACGCCAGCCTTCGAATTCACGGAAGCGCTTGGCAAATTCCTGCCCGATAGCGATCGGCCCAATGCGGGTGTTTTCTCCCTTCAGGACGAAGACGAGCAATGGATGTCACTGCGGTATGACCTGACCGCACCGTTGGCTCGTTTCGTCGCCGAGAATTATGACCGGTTGCCGAAGCCGTTCCGGCGCTATGCGTTCGGGCCGGTGTGGCGCAACGAGAAACCGGGGCCGGGACGCTTCCGTCAGTTTGCGCAGTTCGATGCCGACACCGTCGGAACTGAAAGCGTTGCCGCCGATGCCGAGATCTGCATGCTGGCAGCCGATACCATGGAAGCGCTGGGGATCGAGCGCGGCGAATATCAGATCCGCGTCAATAACCGTAAAGTCCTGGATGGCGTGCTGGAAGGTATCGGGATTGATCCGGCCGATGCTGACGGTGCCAAGCGGCTGACGATTCTGCGGGCAATCGATAAGCTGGACCGTCTTGGGTCGGAGGGCGTGGCTCTATTGCTGGGACCTGGCCGGAAGGATGAGTCGGGTGATTTCACTGCTGGTGCCGGGCTGGATGATAAGGCAATCGCGCGCGTCATGGCATTTGTGGGCTCTGGGGCCGGCGGCTTATCTGATCCGCTAATGGCGATTTCGGAGCTCGTTTCGGGAAGTGAAATCGGTCAGCGCGGGCTTGCCGAATTGGACGAGATGCAAGGTTTACTGGTTGCCGCGGAATATGCCAATCAGCGCGTTCGCATTGATCCCTCGATCGTACGTGGACTGGATTATTATACGGGACCGGTTTTTGAAGCCGAGTTGACGTTCGAGGTGACCGATGACGATGGACGGCCGGTGCGGTTCGGGTCGGTTGGCGGCGGCGGACGCTATGATGATCTGGTCGCGAGATTCACGGGCAAATCGGTTCCCGCTACCGGGTTTTCCATTGGTGTTTCCCGGCTGCAGGCGGCGCTCATTGCGCTCGGCCGCTCGGGCCGGTCTTCGGCGTTCGGACCTGTCGTCGTTCTAGTTATGGACCGGGCAGAGTTGCCGCGTTATCAGCGGATGGCGCAGGATTTGCGCGATGCGGGTGTTCGCGCGGAGATGTATCTGGGAACGTCGGGTATGAAGGCGCAGATGAAGTATGCCGACAAACGCGGCGCGCCATGCGTCATCATTCAGGGTTCGAACGAGCGTGAACAGGGCGAAGTTCAAATCAAGGATCTGATCGAGGGAGCGAAGGCGGCGCAGTCGATCGCCGACAACAAGGAATGGAAAGAAAGCCGTCCGGCGCAGGTTTCGGTTGCCGAATCCGATCTTGTTGCGGAGGTCAAAAAGATCATAGCGCGGCATCAAGGTTAGAGTAGCGACGGGTGGATAGGTTGAACTGCATCATCCACCCCGGTAGCAAGTGAGCGAGCGAGAGCAGCTTTAGATATGGTCGCAGAAACAGCACGCGAGTTCGAAGCGCTTGAGGCGCAGGCCCAAACGCTGATGGCGACGTTCGGCAACGCGGGTCATGAAGCCGTTGCCCCGGCGGCGCTGCAGCCTGCGGATGTCTATCTCGATGTCATCGGTGAGGCGTTGCGTGCGCGCTGCTATGTTTTCACCGATCCCGACGGCGATGAGTACTGCCTGCGGCCGGACTTGACGGTGCCGATTTGCCGCTTGCACCTGGAGCGGCATGCCGACGGCGTCGACAAGGCCAAGTATTGCTACAATGGTTCCGCCTTCCGGTTTCAGCCACGTGGTGCAAACGCCGCACACCCACGCGAGTTCCGACAATGCGGGATCGAATCGATTGGTTCGAACGAACGCGAAAAGACCGACGCGCATACACTGGCTATTATTCTTGAGGCTTTGAAAGTAGCCGGTCTCAACGAGTGGAAACTAAGGATCGGCGATCTGGGATTGTTCCGGGCATTGCTTTCGGCGATCGACATGCCGGAGCGCTGGCGCGAACGGTTGCGGCATCAGTTGTGGCGTCCGCAGGCGTTTCGCGAAGAGTTGGTGCGGTTGACCGAGGCGCCGGCGTCGCATGTTTCTGGGATGCCTGATAAACTGATTCAGGAGCTGGCTCCGGACAAGCAAGACGAAGCGCAACGCCACATCGCTCGGTATCTCGATCAGCAGAACATCGAACTGATAGGCATTCGCACGCTTGAGGAAATCTCACGCAACCTGGCCCGCATCGCCGCCGACCAGCGGGCCGAACGTCTGCCGGTGGCGACCGCGAACCTCATTGAAGGTTACATCGGGGTCAACGCTCCAGCGCGCGCGGCCGGCGCTCGGGTGAAAGACCTGATGCGCGATACTGGCGTTGATATCTCACCTGCACTGGAGAGCTATCATAAACGGCTGCAGCTGTTGGCGGACCTAGGTGTCGATGTCACGCGGGCGGAATTTTCAGCGGAATTCGGGCGATCGCTGGAGTACTACACCGGCTTTGTTTTCGAGGTTCTGGTGCCTGATCTTGGCAAACGCAGTCCGGTTGCCGGTGGCGGACGCTACGATGGGCTGATGCGGATGTGCGGCGCGCCCGCTGATGTCGCAGCGGTTGGTGGTGCGATCCACACGGAGCGATTGCTTAAGGCTGTGCGCGGCTGAAATTGCAAGGAAACGCGGCAATGACCGAACGGCTTCAGTTAGCAATACCCTCGAAGGGCCGCATGATGGAACAGGCCACCGGGGTCCTCGGTGAGGGCGGCGTCAATGTGCGCAAGACGGGTAACGAACGAGGCTATAGGGGTGAGATCGAGGGTATCGACAATGTCGACGTCCTATTTGTTTCTGCTTCTGAAATCGCTTGGTACTTGAAGACCGGCAAAGCGCATCTTGGAATTACGGGCGCCGATTTGGTGCAGGAACGCATGACCGATTGGGAAACCCGCGTCGAGATCATCAAACCGCTGGGTTTCGGGCACGCGGATGTGGTTGTTGCCGTGCCGGACTGCTGGCTTGACGTCAGGACGGTCGCGCATTTGGATGAACTAGCCGGCGGCTTCCGTGCTGCACATGGGCGTTGGTTCCGGGTCGCGACGAAATACGTGAATCTGGCGCGCCAATTTTTTGTCGGTCACGGGTTTAACGACTATCGGATCGTTGAGAGCCTGGGAGCAACTGAAGGAACACCGGCGGCGGGGACAGCGGACCTGATCGTCGATATCACCACGACAGGTGCGACTCTGAAGGCCAACGCACTGCGCATTTTGGACGATGGAGTGATCTTGAAATCTCAAGCCAATCTGGTTGCCTCGAACGTCGCCGAATGGACGCCGCGGATACGTGAAGCGCAGAACGAGATCATGTCGCGTCTCGGCGTTTGATCTTTGTCACCACAGGCGCATTTGCAGGAATTTCCCGCCGACCGCCCAGATGCCACCGAAAACGATTAACGCCGATGCCGCCAGCAGGAATACGGCACGGAGCATTGGCCGCCCGATGGTGCCGAGGCTTACGGCGTCGGTATAGGTAATCGCGGGTTTGCGGCCGACGATCATGGCTTTTATGAGCGGCTCGCGGCGGAACATGGCGTAAAACACATTGACCACGATGTGGCTGCCAATCAGACAAAGCGTGATGGTTTCAAACAGAAAGCGGTGCCAGCGGGTGGCGACCTTACGGCCCTCCTCGGACAAGAACCGGTAAAGCGGACCGGCTGTCAGGTCGTTGTGTTCGACTGTGAAAAGACCGAGTGTGGCCTGCGTTAGGAGTAGGGTGAGGAGGGTTAGGACCATCACGGTGCCGAGTGGATTGTGGCCGAGATACTTCGGCTCGGTGCCTGACGGGATCGCCGAGGCATATGAGATGAGCTGCTTGGGAGACGGGACGAAGTTTGAAAAACGCGACGTGGATGATCCAAAGAAACCCCACAGCAATCGCCAAACCAGCAGTGTCAGGATCAGTAGTCCGATCCACCGGTGCCATTTGAGGACGGGGTCCCCCAGGGTTTCGGAAAACTGATATGAGGCCCAGGCGGCGGCGACCAGGATTGCCAAAAGCCAGTGAAATATCCGGGTTGGCGCATCCCATGCTTCGACCGAGCCGACGCCGTTGTTGCGCGCCGGCGATGGAGGTTGTGCGTCTGTGTTGGGCAAGGTGGGGTCCTGGCGGTTATTTCTTCTCGACGCGGTATTTTTTGTGGCACGCACCACAGTTGCCAACGACTTTGGGCCAGGTTTCCATAAAATCGAACTCGTCAGCAACGTTGTCTTTGGCGGCTTTAGCAGCTGCAACCAGCTTCTTGAAGCGCGATACGACGTCGTCCTTGTTTTGCCAAATGGCCGCCAGGGCTTTGGATTTACCGCCAGTTTTGGAATCCTCAGGGAACATTTCTGGGAGCTTTGATGCTTTATCAATAATAACGTCGAGCGACGCCTTCACGGTTGCGACGTCGAAAGGGAGTTCCTGCTTCATCATCTTGCCAGGCTCTTTGGTGGCATCGCCCATGTCGCTCAGAAGATCCTTGCGGGCCTTTATGATTTCGAGGTTCTGGGCGGCGGCCCAAGAGAAGTTGAACGCGGCAAGCATGCCGACGACAAGCAAACGACGCATTTGGGCGGAGCTCCTTTGGACTGATCGGCGGGTGGCCACGGATTGGCAGACGAGCACGTGTGGTTCTTGAAACGCTGACATCGTTGCGGGCCCTGCGTCAATCGCACTTGGGGCACGATTTGTTGACGTCGACTGTCGCTTGGTTGACATAAAATGGCGTGTGGGTGTCATCGGGGCCAATGTCAGTGGCAAAGCTGGATCTCGCACACGAACTGTCGGACGGACGGCGTCTGAGCTATTGCGAGTATGGCGATAGCGGGGGCCGTGCGATCGTGGCTCTAGACGGTACGCCGGGGTCGCGTTACAAGTTTGGTATTGCCGACGCGGAAGCGCGACGGCTGGGATTGAGGCTGATTTCACCTGACCGCTGGGGCTATGGTCTATCGGATGCGCCGCAAGACGCAGCGTGGCTTGGCGACTATGCGGCCGATATCGCGGACCTTGCGCAAGCACTGAACTTGTCTTGTTTCGGAGTAGTTGGGATCTCTGGCGGTGGGCCCTGTGCGGTCGCCCTCGCGTCTCAGTTGCCCGAGCGAGTGAAGGCGCTGGCTCTGGTGGCTCCCCGTGGCCCCGGTTTCCAGAGCCGAGGAGCGTAGCGGGGTGAGTTTGTTCCATCGGTTCGCATTTCGCGGGCTACCCCGGGTGCCGGCCGCAGTTCCACTAGCGTTTTTTTATTTTCGTGGGCTCTCATGGTGTCAGCATGGTTGACGGCACGAACCATGTCCGCGCGAGCGGGAGCGCCTGACCGGAAACTATTGGCGGATCCGGACATCGCGGCTGATCTGGCACGAACATTCCGGGCGGGTCTTGCTTCGGGAGTGAAGGGTGCTGCGTTGGATATGCGCTGCTTGTGCCGCGGCTGGCGATTGGACTTGGGTGCTCTCAACATGCCAGGACGGATGTGGCTTGGCGGACAGGACGGCAACGTGCCACTACCAGCGGCGAGAAAGCTGGCTGAGCTGATCGATACGCTGGATATCATCGAGATCGACGATGCCGGCCACTTATGGGTGACCAAGCACTATCTGCAGGTGCTGGAGTGGTTGAACGAGACCATGCGCGGGAATTCACACCGCAAACGCACCGCCGGCAGCCTAGAATTATGAATCAGGCAGTCGCTCGGCCCAGAAGCCAGCTCAAGTCAAATGATCGCAGCCAGTTGGTGTCATTGGCACGGGCCGCGCTCACTTTGACGAAATCTGCTTCGTAGTCGACCGCCGGGCGCGGTTTTACCCGACTGGACTTCACTTTCACACGCGGGGTAATCGTGTTGGTGCCAGGCGCTTCCTCGGAGGGGGCGAAAACCAAGCCAGCAGCGTAAACGGCAGACTTGACAGATTTAGATTTCATCACTCGACTCCTTAGGCGCTAACGCACCTCCCGACTACTACGCCATTATGGACACCTTATGGTTCTCAAATCGTTGACGCGGAACAAGTGGTGCTGGCGATAACGCAGTTTTTGTGTTTCGCGGGCATCTCGTCAAGGGTTTTCTTGCGAAGGGTTATTCACAATTCGGATGCTTCGCAACTGCAGCGTAGATGCGGGTTTTACTGTGCAGTGCACGCGTCGTCGTGCGGCGCGAAATCTTTCCTCTGAGTCAAAATAAAAGCTTGCATTTGCCCTTGGCGTCCGCCGAACGGGCGGTTGCCCCTTGCGATTCTCCTACTGCGGCGCGAACATGCTTGGACGGCGCGCCGCGAACAAACGCCGACGGCAAGATCAACCGTATTCGGAGTGGGAGGAAAGTATGGGGCAGGACAGTAGTGCAAAGCAAAACGGCGGCGCACAACGAAGCGCTCGGGCGATCGCCATTGTCGGTCCGTATTTGGCCGGTAAAACCACGCTGCTCGAAGCGATCCTCGCCAGGACCGGTGCCAGCCCGCAGCAAGGTAAAGTCTCCGACGGTACATCCCACGGAGATTCGTCGCCAGAGGCCCGTGCCCATGGGATGAGCGTCGGCCTCAATGTTTTCGATGCCGATTACCTTGATGAATCCTTCACATTCATCGACTGTCCTGGTTCGGTCGAGTTTCAAGCCGATGGCCTGGCGGCGCTGACAGTCTGCGACGCGGCGGTCGTTGTCTGCGAGCCCGATCCCAAGCGCATTCCGGCGCTACAGGTGATCTTGAAAGAGCTTGAAGAACGCGACATTCCCCATTTCCTTTTCCTGAATAAAATCGACAGCTGCCAAATGCCTGTCAGGGATATTATCCCGATGCTGCAGCCGGCCAGCAGCAAACCCTTGGTGCTGCGCCAGATCCCGATCTGGGAAGACGGCATTGCAACGGGCTTCGTGGATCTGGCCTCCGAACGGGCTTTTGTCTATCGCGAACACGCTGCTTCAGAAATCGTCTCGCTTCCCGATGGAATGAAGGACAGGGAGGAAGAGGCGCGGTTCCACATGCTAGAGCAGTTGGCTGATTATGACGACGAGCTGATGGAACAGCTTCTGTCGGACCTCATGCCGCCGCAGGACCGTGTGTTTGAAGACCTCACCGCGGAACTGCGCGACGGCATCATCTGTCCGGTGTTGCTGGGTAGCGCCGAGCATGGCAATGGGATTGAACGCCTGCTGAAAGCTTTGCGCCATGAGGCACCCTCGGTCAGTACGACAGCGGAGCGGTTGGGCCTCGATCCTTCGACATCGTCAGCGTTCGTATTTAAAACAGTGCACTCGCCGCATGGAGGCAAACTCTCCATGGCACGGGTGTTCGGTGGAGCGCTGGCCGATGGCGCAACGGTGCGCTCGGGCCTCGGCAAGGAAGAGCGGGTTTCGGGTTTGTTTGTGCTGCGTGGCGAAGAGAGCAGCAAGCGCGGCAATGCTGCTGCCGGTGAGGTTGTCGGACTGGGCAGGTTAGAGGAGATTGGGACCGGCGAAGCTTTAGCGACTGCGAAAGCGGCCGCGCCGCAAGTTAAATGTCCGATGCCACCGGAACCGGTTTTTGTCACCGGTCTTGGCCTGCAAGACCGCAAGGATGAAGTAAAGCTGACAACGGCACTGGGCAAGCTGTGCGAAGAGGACCCGTCGCTTTCCTTTGAAAACTCGTCGGATACGCATCAGCTCCTGCTCAAGGGGCAGGGCGAAATGCACCTGCGCGTTGCCCTTGAGCGGCTGCAGCGCAAGTACGCGATTTCCGTTGCCCGCCAGCAGCGCCTGATCCCCTACAAGGAGACAGTCCGCAAATCGACCGAGATTCGTGGGCGGCACAAAAAACAGTCGGGTGGGCACGGTCAATTCGGCGATGTCGTGATTGAGATCGGGCCGCGGCCGCGGGGAGAAGGGTTCGCCTTTTCCGAAGTGATCACGGGCGGGGTGGTGCCAAAGCAATTCATCCCGTCAGTGGAGCATGGTGTGAAAGACTACCTGCATAAGGGACCGCTCGGATTTCCAGTGGTCGATGTTGCCGTAACGCTCAAGGATGGGTCCTATCACTCAGTAGACTCGTCGGATATGGCCTTCCGACAGGCAGCCCGGCTCGCCATGAGCGAAGGCATGCCGCAATGCGCTCCAGTGCTTCTGGAGCCGGTCATGGCTGTGTCGATTACCGTGCCAAGTGAGGCGACGGCGCGTATAAACGGCATCATTCCGCAGCGGCGGGGGCAGATCCTCGGCTTCGACGCTCGTCCTGGCTGGCCAGGGTGGGATGTAATCGAGGCGCACATTCCGGCGGCCGAGATCGACGATCTGATCATCGAGCTGAGATCGGCGACTGCAGGTGTCGGCGCCTACACGGCCAAGTTCGACCATCTATCGGAGCTTACCGGAAAACTTGCCGACCAGGTTGTCTCAGGTCACGCTGAAGCTGCCGAATAGGCGACATACTCTGCTGGCATTGCCTCATGGGCTGTGCGGATAATTGGAGGCGGCGATGAAGAGTAAGCACGGTTAAGTCCGGTGGACGGAACTTAATACTCGCGATCCCGAGGGGGCTCGCGAGTTCTATTCCAAGGTCATGGGATGGACGCCATTCGTTGCGGCGATGGGCGACGTGACCCGCGACCGGCGCAACCGGGCGAACCCAATTATACGGTCTTCTTGATGGGTGAAAAGCCGATCTGCGGTGCTTTCGATATGAGTACGCCGGAGGGCTTGGATAATGTTCCCGCCCATTGGCTAACTTATTTGGCTGTCGATGACGTCGATGAGAGTTGCCGCCAAATTACTGCAAGCGGCGGTAAGGTGATGCAAAAGCCGTTCGATGTCTCGATGGTTGGCAGGATCGCCGTTATTCAAGACCCCACCGGCGCAGTCGCCGGAATTGGGACGCCTGCGGATTGCGAGCCTGAGGCGTCCTAGTTCGCGGTAGCGGTTGCAGATTGTCGGTGCATTTACACCGGCATCGCGAGCGTGTCGGTGTGCCCGATGACGGCGCCCGTTAGTTTGCGGGAAGTCCAGCTTTTCAGAGCAGCTTGTTCGACGGCGCCGGTTTCGGCGACCGCGGACTGGTGTCCGGCTTGAACCTCCGCGAGTAGTGCTTCGTCCTGCGCTTGTAGCTGCCAGGGACTGTCGCCCTCCTGCACACTGTAGCCAGCGAGTTTGAATTGATCCGACAGGTACATTGGTGCCGTTGGACCCACTGAAATTCCGAGGCCTTTGTCGGTCATCTGGTGACGATGAAACGCGGACGTCACAGCGTTGTCTTCAGGATGATGGGGCTGCCAGCGGCATCTGCCGTTGTAGGTGAGGACCGTGTAGAACACGGCGTTGCGTGCTGCGACGGCTTGCGCGAATTTGCGGATAAAGGCTTCTGAAGCCAGATCGAAGAAGGCTGCCGCTGTGATGAGGTCGTTAGGTTCGCCAAGGCCCGCTTCCAGATCGACGGCAAGGTCGGCCTGACGGAAAGATACGGAAATTCGGGCCGGTCCTTTGATCAGCTCTAGGGCTTCGCCTTCGGTCCGGGTTTCGTCGGCCCACCTGCAGAGTTCCTCTCGAGCCGTGCCCAGCAAGCCGGGGTCATAGTCGACCAGGGTCCAGTTCTGCTTTGTCGGTAGCAATGCCGCGGTCGCTCGGAGGTTGGAGCCGGTGCCGCAACCGATGTCTGTGACGGTTATGGAGTCGCGCAGGGTGAAACGCGCCGACAACGCCTCGGCAAGTTCGGCATTGCGTGAGCGGTGATCTGCCGGTTCGCGAAGGGTCAGCCACGCGCTTGAAAAGCCTGACATCGGAGACATCCTCAATCGGTAGCGGTGAATTGGGGCTTTGACGGCTGTTATGCCTTCAAGCCCATGACAACGGCGGCCACACGACGGGCGGTTTCGCTCCACGTCGGCAGTTTTCGTCCAGCCTCCCAAGCGGCGTCGGCCAGTCTGATCCGCTGCTTGCGGTCGCTCAGCAGGTTTTGAAGCGCGCGGGTTAAGAATTCGGAACTACCGGGTGCGATCTTGATGGCTGCCCCTTCCGGGACTGTTTCCGCTGCCGCGCCGCCAGTTGTGCAGATGATCGGCAGTCCGCGGGCCATGGCTTCTCCGAGCGCCATACCGTAGCCCTCGTAGAGAGATGGCATAATGAAGACATCGGCACTCTCATAGAAGCGGTCGAGGGTCGCCGGCACGACAACGCCCGAGAGTGTGATGCGATCGTGCAGACCTGCTGCTGTGATCTGTGCACGCAGGGCTGCTGTTGTCTCTGAGTCGCGGTCGTCAGGTCCGGCGATGGTCAGTCTCCAATCGAGATCCCGAAGAGGCTCAAGGGCCTCAACGAGTACGTCGTAACCTTTGCGCGGCGTGATGGTTCCAACGCAGAGTAGCTGCATTGGAGTGCCGGTCCCGGTGGCTCTTTGTGCTGGGTCGGTGCCAGGTTCGGCGACGGTGACGTGGGGCTCAGGAACTCCGTAATCGGCTATAATAATTCGCTTGGTTGAGGGGCTCGTGGCGATCACATGATCTGCGAGCGACAGGGCGTCGCGCTCGCTCGCTACCAATTCGTTCTGGCGCTTTTCGGAGAGCCCGGCTTCCAGTGCCAATGGATGATGTACGAGGGCGATAATGCGCTGGGCGATGCCCTCGGCCAACTGCTTTGGAAAGGCGCCGTAAGCAAGACCGTCGATCAGCAGCGTTGACTCACCTGGCAATGCGGCGGCACGCTTTGCAACGGCTTCGCACTCCTCGGGAGATGGATTGGGAAACCCTGCCGGCAATTCGATGTGCTTTACGTTGACACCAAACGACGGCAGTTCCGAGATCAGCCGCCGATCGTAACCGTAGCCGCCCGTCTGCTGTTCAATGTTCCCCGGTATGGCGAAATAGACTTCAGTCACCGACAGGTCCCTCGTAGGTAGCGCGTGCCAGATCGGTTTCATGCAGAGTTACGCGGATCTTGGCAATGCCGCGGCCGTCCTCACCGAGCTTTCCAAATTCGGCGGCTTCGACCATCTGGTCAAATATATGTTTGGCGAGAAACTCCGTCGTCGTTAACTGGCCGGCGAACTGCGGTAACTCGTCAAAGTTCTTATAGGCGAGAGGTTTAAGGGTTTCGCTTAGTACCGATAGCGCGGATCCGATATCGACGACAACGTTGTGGCGCGTCAGTTTGGATCGGAAGAATGCAACGTCGACCACGAACGTGGCCCCATGCATGTGCTGGGCCGGTCCGAAAAACGGGTCGGGCAACGAATGAGCGATCATGATGCGGTCGCGGACTTCGACGGAAAACATCGGCGGCTCCTGTCAGGCTAGCGGAATGCTTATCACGTGTAACGGATCACTGGCGCCAAGGCAGCTGATTCCGTGCTCAAAATGAGTGGAAGTCGCTCTGGCGCATCATCGAAGGCAATCTCTTCGTTAACGAGCAGGTCTAATTCAGGGCGATCGAGCAGTTTCATCGCCGCCGAAATCCTGCGCGAGTAGTCCCAGCGTGGGCGACGACGAGCGGCGACGTGGCCGACTTGGGAGGAGATGATGCTGAGGCGCCGCGAGTGGAAGGGGCCGCCAAGTGGGATCGAGACCAGTTTGCCGCCGTGCCAAGAGACCTCCACAACACGGGCTTCAAAGCCCGCGCAAGAAAGCGCAGTGGCAAGTCCTGCGGCGCTGGCGCTGGCGTTAAATACGACGTCGCAGTCTTCGGGAGCCTGTTCAGGTGGGGCGAACTGGGCGCCAAAAGCTACCGCGATCTCGCGACGAGCCGGATTGCTATCGATCACGATCACGTCAGTGCCGGGCAGCCTTGCGGCTAGATGTGCGATCAACAGGCCGACGACGCCGGCTCCAACGACGGCAAGTCTGTCGCAGGGGCTGCTTGCCGCATCCCAATGCGCGTTGAGTGCGGTTTCCATATTCGCGGCCAGTGTCGCTCTCTTGGCGGGTACCGACGGCGGAATGGGTACCAGCAACTCGGGGGCGACGCGGAACAGGTCCTGATGAGGGTGAAGACAGAAAAAAGTGTTACCCTTCAGCTCTTTAGGACCTTCCTCGACGATCCCCGTCGCGCAATAGCCGTATTTTACTGGGAAGGGAAATTCGCCGATCTGCATGGGCGCGCGCATCGATTCGAACTCGCTCTCTGGAACCTCCCCACGGAAGATAAGCCGTTCGGTGCCGCGGCTAATGCCGCTGAACATAGTTCGGACCAATGCGTTGTTATTCGATGAGAGTTCAATTGATTCTGTGCGCAGCTCCGCTTTGTGCGGTTTTGCGTACCAGAGGGCGCGGGCGTCTTTGTAGGTCGCTGAGTTGTTACGCGCCGCTTTAACTTCGGTCATTACGGTCACCAATGCCGGAGCTGCGAGCCAACTCGCGCGGCAGATAAGAAAGCTAAGACCATGAGCCATACAGTCGAGACTTCTTCCAAACTGCCCTTTGGCTCCCGGCGCCGAAGGCTTACCCTACCGACCCGCCTGCAGTCCATCTCGGAACTCAACCGGCGCCGTGTCACCGTTCTGGCTTTGAATATCATCAGCTATATCGTGTTGCTGGCGGCTGCGGCCCAACTAATGGGCGCGGGCGGGTGGACCCTCGTCGACGGTATCATGTTCGTCTGTTTCGCGCTTGGAACACCATGGGCGATCCTTGGCTTCTGGAATGCTGTCATCGGTCTCTGGCTTCTTCATGGCCATTCGTCGCTGATGCAAGCGGTGGCGCCTTATGCGCGGGCTGGGGACCGGGATACGCCGCTTCACGTCAAGACAGCCGTTCTCATGACGTTACGCAATGAAGATCCGGCGCGGGCCATTGCACGGCTGCAAACGGTGAAGCAGAGCCTTGATGAAACCGGACAAGGTGGCGTTTACAGCTACTTCGTGCTGAGCGATACCGACGATCCGGCGATCGCGGAACAAGAAGAGCGATTGGTTGGCGAATGGCGTTCTTCGCTCCAGGAACAAGATCGTATCGTCTACCGTCGCCGCACGGATAACACAGGCTTCAAAGCGGGTAACGTGCGTGACTTCTGTGAACGTTGGGGCGCCGATTTCGATCTCATGTTGCCGCTGGATGCCGATAGTCTGATGTCGGGCGAGGCTATCGTGAAGATGACGCGCATGATGCAGGCGCATCCCCGTATGGGCATTCTACAGAGCCTGGTCGTCGGGATGCCGTCAAGCAGTGCGTTTGCCCGCATTTTCCAATTCGGCATGCGTCACGGTATGCGCTCCTACACGATGGGTCAGGCTTGGTGGGTTGCCGATTGCGGACCATTCTGGGGTCATAACGCGCTGGTTCGGGTGCGTCCTTTCAAGGTGCATTGTGATCTTCCGTTGCTGCCGGGCAAGCCACCGCTTGGCGGGCATATCCTGAGCCATGATCAGGTTGAGGCGGTAATGATGCGCAAGGCGGGTTACGAAGTGCGCGTGCTGCCCTGTGAGATTGGCTCGTGGGAAGAGAATCCACCAACCATGATCGACTTCGCCAAGCGCGATGTCCGCTGGTGTCAGGGCAACATGCAGTACGCGAGTTTGCTCGGCCTGCCTGGTTTGTTGCCATTGAGCCGGTTTCAGTTGGCGTGGGCGATGCTGATGTTCATTGGCATTCCGGCCTGGACCTTGATGATCGCATTGCTGCCGGTGGCCGCCTATGAGGCTCGAGCAATTGCCGATTATCCTGTGGCGTTGGCGATCGCTCTATACGTTGCGTTTTTCACAATGTACCTGGCGCCGAAAATCGCCGGCTTGCTTGATGCGGCGCTGACCAAGGGTGGGGCTGCCAGTTACGGTGGTCCGCTGCGATTTGCGGCCAGTGCGCTCATCGAGTTGGTATTCTCCTTTTTACAGGGTGCCATTTCGACGGTGAGGACCACCGTATTCATGATTGGTTTGGCGTTCGGAAAGTCCGTGACCTGGGGTGGCCAGTCGCGCGATGCGCGCGGTATTTCATGGCTTTCAGCGGTGCAAAAATTTTGGCCTCAGACGCTGTTTGGTATTGTCGTGTGTGGGGCGCTTTTGGGCATCTCGCCGACTGTATTAATGTGGAGTTTGCCGCTAACGATTGGCTATCTGCTGGCCGTTCCGTTCGCGGTGTTGACGTCGTCGCCGGCCGTCGGGCGCTGGCTTCAGGATTGGGGGCTATGCGGCATTCCCGAGGACTTTGCCCCGGCGCGGGAAATTTTGGCGTTGGAAGAACGCGCCGAAGATCCAGCGCCAGTGTCCAGCCTCCTTCGACAGACCGCATAGTTTCGTTCAGTTATGAATCCGTCTCAGATTTCGATTGTCGAGCAGCTGAAGGGCGACTACCCCGGTCTTCGCAGGTCGCTGGAGGTCTATTACGGCGATGTCGTGCGTGACGCGGCGATGGACGGACTCAACGCCCGTTTCATTACGCCCGGTGGGCTGGCTTTTGATATCGGAAGTCACGTCGGTGACCGCGTTGGATCGTTTCGGAGACTCGGCGCGCGGGTGGTTGCTCTCGAGCCGCAACCTGATTGCGCGGCTGTAATCGGTAGAGTCTATGCAGCCGACCGGGATGTGCATGTCGAAGAGGCAGCCTGTGGTGATGTGTCCGGTGTGTTGAAACTTCGGGTCAACTCGGCGAACCCGACGGTGACGACGGCGTCGGCTGACTTCGTCGAGGCGGCCGAAGGAGCGGAAGGATGGGAAGGCCAGGTTTGGGACCGGGAAATCGAAGTACCCGCGGTGACGCTCGATCAGCTTGTTGCGAAATATGGGATGCCGGACTTTGCCAAGATCGACGTTGAGGGCTTTGAAGACCAGGTTCTTGCGGGGCTGACATTGCCCGTGGCAGCCTTGTCTTTCGAGTTCACGACGATCGAGCGCGATGTTGCCTGTAGGTGTCTTCAGAGGCTTGCCGCACTTGGGCCTTACCGCTTCGATATCGCCCTTGGCGAATCCCACAAGCTTACCCTTGGAGAAGGCAATGAGATTGATGCCATCGCAATGGCCGCGCATGTTCGCGCTCTGCCGCATGAGGCGAACTCCGGTGACATCTATGCCATTCTTCAGGTTCGATAGACGGTGCGTTTGGAGTATTGCTGCCTCCGTCCTGGCCGGACTCATCTTTTCGGGAATCAGCGCCGCGATGGCGCAAAGTCCGGTCGGCGTTAAAGTCGAGAACCGGTCCGAGCCTGTGCTGTGCGCGGAAAAAGATAACGTCACGCTGGCCTTCTCGCATCCCAAGGTGACGCAGTTCCGTATCGAGGCGGCGCATCCAAATTATATAAACACTCTGCAAAAGGATTCTTTTGCGCCGGATTGGACAGCTTGTGAGTTCGCTGAAGAAGCCAAGGCGCAGCCGCTACCGCCGCGCAAAGTTACGCTTTACGAAGACGTCAATCTCTGGGTCGTGGGCTACTCCTTCGCCAACTTTTGGCGCGATCGTAAAGTTCCATTTCGGGTGGGCGACAAGAGCGACGCCAGTCTGCACGTCGTGCAAGTCTGGGTCCGTCAGGATGAACGTGCGGAGGAAGTGCTTGTTGTCTATCCGACGGACGGTTACTGGCGTGCAAGGCCGTTGCCGCCGAAGCATCTTGGTTGGACTGCCTATGGTTCGTCGTTCCTGGTTGGTCCCGTGGAGGATGCTGGGAGGCCGGTGGTCAATCTCTCCGAAATCGTTTTCGATCCCAAAGCCCGGGCGTTTACATTGAAATTTGCCGGGGGTGGTTCGGCCAATCTTAAAATCGCGCGGCTTGACCGGGAAGCACAGGTGCTGGACGTCACGTTCTCCGAGCCGATCGCGGGGCCACCTTTCGCCGCGCTCCGTTCCATGTACGTGACGCGTTTCAATAACGATGTCGCCGAAGTTGGAATTCTCGAGACGGGTGCTAGCAGTTGGCTTGAGGAGCCGATCATGAAGTTTAAGGGGGCTGCCTCGGCCAATGAAGTCTGGACAGGCCGGCTCTTTCCGTCCCGCCACAACACCTCTGCGCCCGACACGGTGTTTCGAAAATTCAAGGGACCACCACAGGCTGTGCCGAAAGAGGCGGAGCTAGCGCCCAAAAAGCCGTGAGCCGTAACACTTCACCACGCCAAGTATGGCATTGCGGCAATAGCTGGCGGAGCGTTGAAGGTCAGAACTTCGCCCAGGCGAATATGGCAGACATCTCCGTCGATGACCGCTTCATCGCGGTGAATTCCACCGGCTATGAAAAGCGCATCGACACCGAATTTCTCCGCACCCGTCAAGTCGGTGCGAACAGAATCGCCCACGACCAATAGGCGCGAGCGATCAACCTGCACCCCGCGTAGCACTTCGGCTTGTTCCAGGGCGGTCCGGTAGGCCACTTCGTACGGTTTGCCCGCCCAAAAGACTTCGCCACCGATTTCCTGGTAGAGATCACCTAGCGCACCCGCGCACAAATAGAGTGTGCCGCCGACGTCGACCACGAGATCGGGATTGGCGCACACAAAGGGAAGCGCGTGGTTCTTTGCTTCCAGCAATAGGGCGCGGTAATCCTCAGCTGTTTCACGGATGTCGTCGTTGAGGCCGGAACAGAGGACGGCGTCGGCCAGCTCTAATTTGCTTGTGAGTGTGCCGGCCTTTTCGAATAGAGCGGCATCGCGGTCCTGAGGCCCGATTGCAAAAAGCTTGCGAAGGCCGCTTTGCTTGATATGCCGCAAAGCGATGTCGCCGGAAGACACGATCGCGTCCCAGGCCTGCCGAGGCAGTTGACGCTCGAGCAACATGCGAACGACCTGATGGTTGGGGACGGGCGCGTTCGAAACAAGGATGACGGTGCCGCCAGCTTGGCGGAAGCGTATCAATGCATCGGCCGCGGGACCGAGCGCCAGGTGACCGTCGTGGACGACGCCCCAGACGTCGCAGAAGAGGACGTCGTAGCGTTGCAAGAGGCCGCCGGCGTTTCTAATGATCGGCGTAGCGCCGTCACTCATCTACCGATCCTTTTCCGTGGTCCTGAAAATTAGTTGCCGAGGCCGAAGGCTGGCCGGAGGCGAATGCCGATCAGTGATCCTGCGAAGGCTGCGCCAAACCAGACCCAGCCGTGCAGTGATCCCGACGCGATGCCGCCGAGGAAGGCGCCAATATTGCAGCCAAAGGAAAGACGGGCACCATAGCCCATCAGTAAACCGCCAAGAAGGGCTCCAACAATACCGATGACCGTCGGCCAAGGGCCTTTTGCGAATTTTCCAGCCAGGCCGGCAGCCAGCATTGCGCCGAGTATCAGGCCAATGTTCATCACCGACTGCTGGTTTGTCACCAACGCGCCGTACAGCGCGTCGGGGGTTTTTGCCCATCCCCAGAATGGGTAAGCGCTGACGTCCAGACCGGCGAACGCCGCGATGGCGGCGCCCCAGAGCGCGAAGCCATAGGTGACCGCCCAGGGGAAGCCGCCAACCAACAACGTCGCAACATTGAGCACGACGAGCGCAAGTCCAGCCCCCAGGAAGTTCCACGGCCCCTGCCAGAAGCGTTGTCTTTGCAGTCTGGGCGGCAGCATCTGGCTGTATTCCCGCCGATACTTGCGCTCCCAAACCTCAACGAGCACCCAGACAATTGCGAGGCCGGCCAGCCCGACCGCCAGTGCGCCCGTAACGCCGAAGACCTGGGCCAGGTTCACCGTGCCGATACCGGGCAGCTGCCACCACGGTATCTGTAGCGAGGCCAGCAGCGAGCCGATAATGAAGCCTGGAAGCGTGAACAGCATACGCTTTGAGCCAGCGCCCAAAGTGAACAGGGTGCCCGAACCACAGCCGTTCCCCAGCTGCATACCAAGCCCGAACATGAAGGCGCCGATGACGACCGTCCAACTCACCGGTGCTATTAAGCCGCCATAGTGGCGGTCGCCTGGCAGCATTCCCGCGATGATCGGGATAAAGAACAGCATGGTCGCGGCAATGACTGCGAGTTGTGCTTTGAGACCGCGACCATCGCCGCGCGTGACGACTGTCCGCCAACCGGCGGTAAAGCCGAAGGCGCCGTGCAGCAGGGCGAAGCCAAGTCCGGCACCAATCAGGAACAAGACCGACTTCTGCGTTGAGACGCCCAGCGCGAGGAGCGCCGCGCAGGCGACTATAAGGACACCGGCAATCGTGACGACGCGCGGATTAAAGGGAACCAAGGAAGGTTTTGGCTCAGATCTGAGCACCGCGGCATCCTGCTGCGACATGACAACCTCGGAGTTGAGCCGTTCTTCAAGTAGCGATCAAGTCTGGGCGC
>Ga0209013_10000651_pt1 | contig 31474 bp, 30 predicted proteins | sample Cruoilmetagenom2_FD_187291 | JGI IMG/M metagenome (GOLD analysis project Ga0209013, IMG submission 187291) | Oil polluted marine microbial communities from Coal Oil Point, Santa Barbara, California, USA - Sample 2 (SPAdes) (version 2) | ecosystem: Environmental > Aquatic > Marine > Oil seeps ...
AAGCCACATGAGCGGGAAATATACCACGACGGCGGCATTGTGAGGTGATTTTCCGAATTCGACGGGGCGCAGGTCGCACATCGCAAGTCTCAGGTCTCAGGTCTCAGGACGCACATCACACATCGCAAGTCGCAGCAGAATCGTCGGCCGGACTCCTGGATGTCAAACCCATTCTGCCCCTTTCGTTAGCTCCCTGCTAGTTGAAACCTGAGACCTGAAGCCTGGAACCTGAAGTCTGTGAGACCTGAAACCTGAGACCTGAAGCCTGTGAGACCTGAGACCTGAAGCCTGAGACCTGCTCCCCTCTGCCTACTACTGATATCCTTGAACCGAGAGATTCTACCGGCTGAGAACCGCGGAGGTCGGGGTGGGGAGAAACCTGGTGTCCAAGAGCGACCGTCGTCGTTTCACCGACGAATCTGATGCCTTTGCCACTGTTTTAGGCCCCGGTCTGAGAATCGAGGGCACCTTTCGCGGCACCGGCAGCCTCGAGCTCAAGGGATCGTTCAAAGGCGAGATGTCGGTGGAGGGGCTCGTCTGGATCCGGCCGCAAGGGTCCGTTGACGGCGAAGTCGAGGCGTCGTCGGTGGTTGTCGAAGGCGAAGTGGTCGGCAGCATCCATGCCACCGCCAAGGTGGACCTACGCAAGGGCTGCCGAGTCGAGGGGGACATTACGGCGAGCTCGGTGGCCGCCGCCGAGGGCAGCTTTTTTGAGGGGCGGATCTCCATGCCCGACGCCGCCAAGACCCAGGTCGTGGCCTACGAGGAAAAACGTGGAGCGGACCCGGACGACGACACACGGTCGCTTTGACCAGGCGTTCGGCGAATCGAATCGGTGCAAGCCGTCAGGACGCCCGTTTCAAGCGGGCAGCTCTGCCCCAAATGGTCGCCTCGGCATTTCCGAAAACCGGATGACCCGCCTTGCTCAGCAGAGATTATTGGGCAAATGAAGAATTCTTTAAAACGCGTCTTCCGCTCATTAAAGCCGCCACATCATTCCGTCTATTTTGAGAATCTTCGTAGTTCATATGAAGCGGGTCCTCGCCTTGAAGAGTTCTTGAAGAAGATTTCAGATGACGATATAGTTGTCAACATTGGATCATTATCAAGAAAGATCAAAGGCGTGTATAACCTTGATATTTCATATTGCCCAAATATAGGTATAGTTGCGGATGCTCATCAATTGCCTTTTGAGGAAGCGAGCCTCGACGGTTTGATTATTAAGAATGTTTTTGAACACTTGAGAGATCCCGGAACTGTTCGTGAGGAGTTGCGACGAGTCATCAAGCCTGGCGGGAAGATTTACGCAAAAGTACCCTTTATGCAACCCTTTCATGCGGTCCCTGACGATTATCAGAGATTCTCTCTTAATGGGTTGCGTGAATTCTTCAAGGGTTTCGAAATCTTGGAAGATGGGATTTCAGTGGGACCCTCAAGCGCTCTTTCTTGGCTTCTCCGTGAATATCTAGCGATCTTATTCTCATTTAATTCAAGAAAAGTATATAGTTTTTTTTTCGGATTTTTTGGTTATTTCACGGCGCCAATCAAGTATCTAGATATCTTCTTTCGAAAACGCTTAGAAGCTCACAGACTTGCCTCAGCCTTCTACTTGATTCTGCAGAAATGATTCGAAGTTCTCAGGTGCCATTTGCCCACGGTGGTGAGGAGGGGGTAGGGGGAAAACGGCGGGCCGAAGCCCGCCGTCTGGATAACTGCTGGTTGGCTCAGGTTACAACGCCTTGATCGCCTCTACCATAGGCGGGATGACGTCGAAGAGGTCTCCGACCACGCCGTAGTCGGCGATTTTGAAGATCGGGGCGTCGGGGTCCTTGTTGATCGCCACGATAATTTTCGAGGAGCTCATTCCTGCGACGTGCTGGATGGCGCCCGAGATGCCGCAGGCCACATAGAGCGACGGGCTAACGACCTTGCCCGTTTGGCCGACCTGGTGCGAGTGGTCGATCCAGCCAGCGTCCACCGCTGCGCGCGAGGCCCCGACGGCTCCGTCGAGGGCGTCGGCGAGCTCCCTGATGAGAGCAAAGTTCTCGGGTCCCTTGATACCCCGACCACCGGAGACGATGATGTCCGCCTCGGCCACATCGAGCTCCTCACCCGCCACCACCACCAGGGCCTTGACCAGGGCGCGGATGGAAAGCGAAAGACCATCGATGGCGACTACCTCGGCGCTGCCTCCGGACTCCTCGGCCGCGAAGACATTGGGCCGCAAGCTGATGACTTGCGGAGTCTTTCCCGCGGTATCCACCTCTGCAAATGCCTTGCTCGAGTACACCGGGCGGCGCACGCTGAAGGTGTCGCCGTTCAGGGTGAGCTTCACCCCATCCGGAATCGCGCCCACACCGAGCTGCGCCGCCACCCGCGGCGCCAGATCGCGACCCATGGCAGTGCCCGCAAAGAAGATTGCGGACGGCAGCGCCGTCTCCGCCGCTTTGGCCACGACCTCGGCATAACCCTCCGCCGAGTACCGCAGGAGATTGGGGTCGTCGGCGACAAAGACCTTGTCCGCGCCCCAGGCGCCGAGCTCGGCGGCGGCGTTGCCGACGCCGGAACCGGGCAGGACGGCGGTCACGGTGCCACCGGCCCCTCCTTGTCGCTTGGCCTCTGATAGCGCCTGCAGAGAGGCCTTGCGAACATCGCCGTCGCGCTGCTCCACGAATACGAGAATGCCAGCCATCATCGCCTCCCTATATCGCCTTCGCTTCGTCGCGAAGGAGTTTGACGAGCTCGCCCGCCGCCGCTGCCGGGTCGTCCACGCCTTGAATGATTGTTCCGGCTGCCTTCTCCGGTGGCAGAGTGAGACTCTCCACCCGGTAGAACGGGTCGGCACCCTCTTCGATCCCGAGGCTCGCCACCTCGATCTTTTCGACCGGCTTGCGTTTGGCCGCCATGATTCCTTTGAGGGCGGCGTACCGGGGTTCGTTGAGTCCCTTCTGGCAGGTGATCACCGCCGGCATCGGGCTCTCAATAATCTCCTTCGCGCCTTCCACCTCTCGCTCGGCGGTCAACGAGCCGTCGCCAACCTCGAGCTTGGTGACGATGGCGATGCTCGGCAGGTCGAGCAGCACCGCGAGCATCTGCCCGACCTGGCTGCAGTCGGTGCCGACGCCCTGGACGCCGCAGAGCACCAGGTCGATCTCGCGATCCTTGAGAGCGGCCGCCAGGACCTTGGCGATGGTGAAGCTATCGCCGAGGGTGGCCTCGCCGCCGAGCACGTGCACCGCCTGATGGGCGCCGCGGGCAAGACAGTCGCGCAGCGCCGCCTCGGCGCGTTCCGGGCCGTAGGTCACCACCGTCACCTCGCCGCCCTTGGCCTCGGTGAGCTGCAACGCCTCCTCTAAAGCATATTCATCGAACGGCGAGGGAATCCACTTGATGCCCGCCTCATCGATGCCCTTGCCTTCGGCGCCGATCTTGATGACCGAAGCCGTGTCCGGGACGCTGGTCACGCAAACGACACAGTTCACATCACACCTCCCTGGAATAATCTCGAGAAACTGAATGACCGTTCATCGCGGCCAGTGTAGCAGATCATTGCCATGGTGCGGCAAGACACCTGCAGGAGAATTCGGAATTCGGAATTCGGAAATATCGGCGCGAGGATCTGCCAGGTTGTTGATGCCTCGTGCCCGCGCTTGGGCGCGCTTCTTCGGAGGTGCCTGGCTCCCGATGTGACGATGTCCTCATCGTCATATCGGCGTGCCTGGTATCCTCTCGGGCAGAATGCCGATAGACAGGGCGCGCTGAAATCGGAAGCGCCCTTCTAGACATTGGGCATGGAGACGGATCAGTCCTGGTGTTCTTCTTGCACGCGGTGGATCTCCCGGTCATACGCCTCCATCACCTGGTGATGGCGGAGGAGGCCGATCACCGGGGATGGCGGCGAGCCGGCGAGGACCGGGAGGACCTCGCGCTGGAAGGCGGTGAAGCGGCGGACCGCGGTGTGGAGATCGTCGTCCGGCTCGAGGTAGGCCATGCCGCGAGCGGTGACGCCGAGATCGGAAGCCACGAGGAGGGGCCAAACCTCGGGGGTCGCCATCACGCGGCGCACGTCGTTGAGGCTGAACATCCCCTCGACCATCTCCTGTTCATCCACCACCGGAAAGGCCTGTTGATCGGTCTCGGCAACGATTTCGAGAACGCTTTCGAACGAGGTACCCGGCAGTACCGTGATCACCTCGGAGCCGGTGTCCATCACACCGGACACGGTGAGCCGCTCGAGGACGTCGACCTGGAACTCACCGATATGTGCTGGCGAGTCGATGCGCCCGGGCACCTGCGCCTCGTAAATGCTCACGCTTCTCGTGAGCAGATAGGCGACCGAGGTCACAAGCATCATCGGCACCAGCAGGCCGTACGAGCCGCTCATCTCCGCAACCATGATCAGGGAGGCTATCGGGACCTTGGCGACCCCAGCGAAGAACCCTCCCATTCCCACCAGTACACATGCGGCAGTCGGCGGCGCGAACTGCGGCGCCACCCTCTGGATCAGGTCTGCGAAGATGGCGCCCGTGACCCCGCCAATCACCAACGACGGCGCGAAGACACCCCCAGATCCACCCGAGGAGATGGTGAACGAGGTGGCGAGGATCTTGGCCGGAAGGAGCAGCAGGAGCACCTTCAGGGGCAGTTGGCCGTCAAGTGTCAGCTGCAGCCAACCGTATCCGCCGCCGAGCACCTGCGGCACCGCCACCGCGAGGAGCGCGAGGAGCAGACCGCCGATCGCCGGCCGGGTCCAGGGCGGCACCGGCAACCGCGCGAAGACGTTGTCACGCATTCCGTAGAAAACCTTGACGTAGATCACACCGACCATCGCCACGACCATCCCCAGCACGAGGTAAGCCAGAAGCTCCTGGGGCCGGGCAAAGGGCAGCACGTCGGTTTCGAAGATCACGTTCCACCCGGTGAGGGAGGCCACCACCACGTACGAGACGATCGAGGAGATAATGGCCGGGATGAGCGCCTCGGACTCGAAGTCCGGATCCGAGTAGAGCACCTCGACCGCAAACAGAGCGCCTCCAAGTGGGGCACGGAACATGCCGCCGATGCCCGCCGCCATCCCCGCGATGACGAGAACCCTGCGGTCATGGAAAGGCAGCCGCAGGAGTCCCGCCAAGTACGACCCGAAACCCGCGCCAACCTGGGCCACGGGTCCCTCGCGTCCCGCCGAACCTCCAGAGCCGATGGTCAGCATCGACGCGAGCAGCTTCACCGGCACGATCCGCTTGCGGAGGACGGCGCGTTGGCGGTGGTAGGTGTTGATTACCGCGTCGGTACCGTGGCCTTCCGCCTCGGGGGCGAACGTGCGCACCATCCAGCCCACCACCAAACCGGCCAGAGGCAGCACGAGCAACAACATCCAAGGACGCTCCGGCAGGTTCCAGGTGACCGTGGCCGCCTCGCCATGACCTGGCGCATGAAATCCCACCACGCCTTTGAGCAGGAGGGAGCCGATCCACTCGACGCCCCAGGTGAGGAGAGCCGCGCCGAGACCCGCCACCACGCCCACTAGGAGCGCCAGCACGAGCCAGCGACCAAAGTTATAGAGGTCGAATCGGTTTCCGAACCGGGTAATGCCCCTGAGAAACGTCGCTGCGCGCATGTTCACGGTTGGGTTCCGGCAGCGTCAGGCGGCTCGCTGGTGGGCATCGGTAATCAGAGATTTCATGCCTAACGCAGCCGGCCGACCACCAGGCAGGCATTGGTCCCACCAAAACCGAAGGAGTTGGTGAGGGCCACCTTTATGTCGGTCTCCCGCGCGGTGTGGGGCACGTAGTCGAGGTCGTTCTCAGGATCCGGCTCATCAAGGTTGATGGTCGGAGGTGCCACCCCCTTGATCAGCGACAGCACCGTGATCCCGAACTCTATGCCCCCCGCCGCTCCCAGCAGGTGGCCGGTCATGGACTTGGTGGAGGAGATCATTACGCGCCGCGACCCCTCCGCGCCGAAGACCCCTTTGACGGCCCTCGTTTCTACGATGTCACCCGCCGGCGTGGAAGTACCGTGGGCGTTGATGTAGTCCACGTCTTCGATATTCAGGGAAGCGTCTTCGAGGGCCGAGCGGATAACCCGGATCGCGCCGTCGCCATCCTCCGAAGGAGCAGAGATGTGGAAGGCATCCGAAGACATGCCGAATCCCAGGACCTCGGCGAGGATGGGCGCGCCACGCCGTTTTGCGTGCTCGAGCTCCTCGAGAATCACGATGCCCGAACCCTCCCCTATGACGAAGCCGTCGCGGTCCTTGTCCCACGGCCGCGAGGCGCGCTCGGGCTCGTCGTTGCGCGTCGAAAGGGCGCGCATGGAGGAAAAACCGGCCAGGGGCATTGGGGAGATCACCGCCTCCGAACCGCCTGCGATGATCGCGTCCGCGTATCCGTGGCGGATGTAGAGGAGCGCGTCGCCGATGGCGTGGGCCGAGGTGGAGCAGGCGGTACAAGTGGCAGTGTTTGGACCCTTGGCACCGGTGCGGATGCTCACCAGACCCGAGCACATATTGATGATCGCCCCGGGGATGAAGAAGGGTGAAACCTTTCGCGGGCCTTTGGTGAGCAGGGCCTCGTTATTGCGCTCGATCATCGGGAAGCCGCCGATCCCGGAACCGATCACGACGCCGATCCTGGGAGCGTTCTCTTCGGTGATCTCGAGACCGGAGTCCTTGAGCGCCATCAGTGAAGCCGCCAACGCGTAGTGGACGAAGAGGTCGAACTTTTTGACCTCTTTATGTTCGATCCAGTCTGTCGGCTCGAAGCCCTCGACCTCGCCGGCAATTTTTACCGCGAAATCCGTGGTGTCGAAACGGGTGATGGTGGACACACCGCTGCGCCCGGCCACCAAACCATCCCAGGTCGGGCCGGTTCCGATCCCGAGCGGGGAGATCAGAGAGATCCCGGTGACCACGACCCGACGCGTCATTAACTCTCCTGGTCTTGCTTCAGGAACTCGACAGCATCCTTAACCGTGGCGATCTTTTCGGCCGCCTCGTCAGGAATCTCGACCCCGAACTCCTCCTCGAAGGCCATCACAAGCTCGACAACATCGAGGGAGTCCGCGCCGAGATCGTCCACGAAGGACGCCTCCAGGCTGACCTTGTCGGCATCCACTCCCAGCTGCTGAACGATAATCTCTTTGACCTTTGCTACTACATCCATGCTCGTATCCTCCTCAGTTGTTCTCGGCGATCCCACTTCCGCCGACTCACCGGCTGTGCGCCGAAGACGGCAGTGATCGCGGCACCGGTATCATGCCTGAAAAACACGCGCTTGACCACAGTGCACACCCCACCACCGACTTCTGCTCCGCTTCGGCACCCAATCAGAGTCAGTCGCAGGCCTGATCGGTTTACGTGATAGCACACAGCGTGACCGCGCGCAACCTCGCAGAAATTCGCTTGACTTCCGTCAAAAAAAGGAGTAATCAGCCAGTTGGCACCCGGTTCGGCCTGCCAAGAGGGAGAAGAGATGGAATCCTACATGACCGCCAAGGAAGCCGCGGAGTACCTCAAACTTGCCGAGCGCACTCTCGTCCGGCTGGCGCACGAAGGCAAGATACCCGGTGTCAAGATAGGCGGTCAGTGGCGCTTCCGCCGCGCCCTGCTCGATGAGTACCTGGACACCCTCGCCTCCGAATCGGTTGTCAGCGCAGGGTCCGCTCCCAGTCAGGTGATCGACGCTCCGTTGGAGGAGATTTTCACCGTCGACCAGATCATTCCCGATCTCGAGGCCTCCAGCCGACCAGAGGTGATCCATGCCATCGTGGAGCACGTGACCGGCCTCGGCCTGGTCCAGGACCAGGCGTGGCTCGAGGCGGCGTTGGCCGCTCGCGAACGGTTGGTGCCCACCGCGGTCCCGGAGGGCGTGGCCTTCCTCCACGCGCGACGCCGCGCCGCCGACAAATTTCCCCAGCAGTTCATCGCGATGGGTCGCTCGAGAAAGGGTGTGGTCTTCGGGTCTCCCGACCTGGGCAAGACCAACATCTTTTTCCTCCTCGCTCTGCGCAATGATGCCCTCCACCTGCGTTGGCTCTCGAGGCTGGCCTGGATCGTCCGCAGTCCCGCCCGCATGTCGGGCCTGCTGGAGGCCGAGAGCGCCGAGATCATGCACGCGGCGATGATGGAAGCGGCGGCCAGTCTGCCGGCCTCGCTGCATCCAACCGGCGCCGCCGCAGGCCGCTAAATTCGGAATTGCCAGCGCGGGGCTGCGACCAGAAAAGCTTCAAGCATGATTCCCCGCGTTCGACCGCGCTCAACTCGGAACTCAATACTCAACACCTGCCAACGGCAGCGGTCGGGCGGCCCCGACAAGAAACCCGAAGCCTGAGACCTGCGACCTGAGGCCTGCGACTTCCGACCTGAGACCTGAGACCTGAGACCTGAAGCCTGAGCCTCTCCGTTTCGACGGCAGCCCCACTACAACCCATCATGAGCGATTCTCACCGTTGATCTTAGGTACAATAGTCCACCGATGAAAATCGCACTGATCGGAAGTCACGGCGTCGGCAAAACCACCCTGTGCTTCGAGCTCGCCGCCGCCCTCAAACGCCGCAACACCGACCTGGAGATGGTGCGCGAAGTGGCGCGACGATGCCCGCTGCCCATCAACCAGGAAACCACGATCGCAGCTCAGGAGTGGATCCTCCTCACCCAGATCGCCTGGGAGATCGAGGCCGCAGCCTCTCACGACACCGTCTTATGCGACCGGTCGGTCCTCGACAACTACTGTTACCTCGTCCACGCCGGCGGCACCCTCCGGGCGTTGGAAGCTCTCCTCGATCACTGGATGCCAACCTATGATCTGCTCGTCCATGTTCCGGTGGCGGCTCGTCCGTCGTTCGACGGCGTGCGCGCCGTGGACCCTGCCTTTCAAGAGCAGATCGACGTATTGCTGGACGGCATGATCACGGCCCGCGCCCTGTGCCCCCTGCGTCTTGAAATCGACGGCCGGGACCACTGGTGCGAGACGATCATCGAACACCTCCTGCCCCGGCTCGAGCCCGTCCTTCCTCTCTTTCCGGGAGACGGCAGGCCGTGACTGACCTCCTGATCCAAAACGGTCTCGTGATCCCGATGTCCAGTGAGGGCGAGTGGTTCCGCGGCGACGTCCTGGTTCGCGACGGCCGCATCGAAGCCCTGACCGAGAGCGCGGACATCCGGGAGAAAAGGGCGCCGAGGGTCCTCGACGCCGGTGGTGCCGCAGTGCTCCCCGGCTTTATTCAGGGCCATGTCCACGTGGTGCAATCGCTCCTCCGCCACCAGGCCGATGAGCTCGAGCTTCTCGACTGGCTTCGCCTGCGCACCTGGCCTTTCGAAGCCGCGCTCGACGGCGACTGTGTCGAGACCTCGGCGGAGCTGGGAATCGCCGAACTGCTGCGTGGCGGCACCACCACCATCCTCGACTTCGGGACCACCCACGACCACGACCGGGTGTTCCGTGCGGCGGAAAAGCTCGGCATCCGGATGATCTCGGGCATGACCCACATGGACATAGGCGACGATGTGCCATCCGGATTGCTCGAAGATGCAGAGGTCTCCCTGGCCGAGGCCGAAGAGGTGGGCCTGCGCTGGCACGGTGCGGCAGGGGGTCGGTTGGGTTACGCGGTCGCTCCCCGATTCGCTCTCTCATGCTCAGCTGACTTGCTGCGCGGCTGTGCCGAGCTCGCGCGGCGACACGGGTGGCTGCTGCAGACCCACGCCGCCGAGACCCGTGATGAGGTCGAGGCGGTGCGCCGCCTCCGAGGCCGATCCAGCATCGAATATCTCGACGACTTGGGTCTTACCGGGACTGACGTGGTGCTGGCTCACGGCATTCACCTGGAAGATTCGGAGGTGCGACGCCTGGCCGACACGCGAACCACGATCTGCCACTGCCCCGGCGCGAACCTCAAGCTTGGCTCCGGCATCGCGGACGTGCCCGGCCTACTAGCCGCCGGGGTGCCGGTGGTTCTGGGAGCCGACGGGCCGCCGTGCAACAACCGGCTGTCGATTTTCCACGAGATGGGCCTGGCTGCCACTCTTCACGGCCTCCGTCACGGGCCGTCTGCTCTCGGCGCCTGGACGGTCCTGGCGATGGCCACCCGTGACGCCGCGGCGGCGCTCCACCTCGAGACCGAGATAGGGACGCTGGAGGGGGGCAAGGTCGCGGACCTGGTGGTGGTCGACCTGGAAGGCTGGTCGGCGCTGCCCGGAGGCGATCCCGCGGGAAGGATAGTATATGGCGGAAGCGCAGCGGATGTGCGTCACGTCGTCGTGGACGGCCGTCCGCTCGTGGTCGACGGGGCTCTCACCAGCGTCGACGCCGGGGCGCTGCGTGAGCGGATCGCGAAGGCCTGGGAGGCCACCCGCCGACGAATGGGGGAACGAAAATGAAGATCGGAACCACGCGAGTCAGTATCGACCAGCTGGACCGCCTCCTCGCCCAGAAGGAGTACGCCAAGGCCCTCGCGGCGATCGCCGACGAGCTCCGGCGCCGCCCGGGCCAGCTCAACCTGCACCTGCGTCAGGCCGAGATCCTCAACCTCCAGGGTGAGCGTGAGCGGGCGATAGACGTCTATCGAGAGATTGCCGAGAGCCAGGCGCGGGACGGTTTCTACGCCCGGGCGATCGCGGTCTACAAGAAGATCCACCGCCTCGATCCCGAGCAAGAGATAGAAGCCGAGCTCGCTCGCCTGATCGAGGAGGACCGACAGAGCAAGGCCGGTTCCAGCCACCCACGTGGTGCAGGCCGCCTTGCAGGCGAGTCCTCGTCGGATCTGGTCCGAGCGGCTGAGGAGGAGCAAGAGCTCAAGGAGCTGCACGCCTCCTCCCTCTTCTCGTCCTTCGAACGCGAGGCACTGGAGAAGATCATTTCCTCGACCGAGCTTCGCTCCTTCAAGGAGGGCGACATCATCGTCACCGAAGGCGAGCGGGGATCGAGCCTGTTTCTGATCGTCGGCGGATCGGTCAAGGTTTTCACGCGGACCGACGAGGGCGGTAACCTGCCTCTGGCCGAGCTCGGACCGGGCGATTTCTTCGGCGAGGTCTCCCTTCTGACCGGCAGACCCCGAACCGCCACCATCACCGCCAGCTCTCCGGTCACCGCCATCGAGCTCGATCACGACAGCGTTGAAGGCATCGCCCAGGACCACCCCGGGGTGCACCAGGTCCTCGAGGACTTCTACAACCGAAGGGCGCAGCACACGGTGGAGGCCGTGATTCGACGGATGCGTGGCGATAACTGAGCTGATTGCACAGTGGCGATACGACCGATTCTCGTTTTCGGAGATCTCCGCCTGGAGGCGGCCAACGAGGCCGTCGAGCACTTCGGGTCCGAACTCCACAGACTCGTCGACGATCTCTTCGAGACCGGCTGGCGGGCCCCCGGCCTCGGTCTGGCCGCTCCCCAGGTCGGCGTTAACATCCGCCTGGCGACAATCGACCTGTCGGTGGGCTCGGACCCTGACGCCCGAATCGTCCTCGCCAACCCCGAGATCGTCGACCGCCGGGGCAAGATCAGCATCGAGGAGGGCTGCCTCTCCTTCCCGGGCCTGTTCACGAACATCGAAAGGCCTACGGAGGTCCGCGTCCGGGCGCAGGACGAGCACGGCGTCCTCAGGGAGATAGAGGCCGACGGCCTCCTCGCCCAGGCCGTCTGTCACGAACTGGACCACCTCGACGGAGTGCTCCTCGTGCACCACCTACGCGGCATGAAGCGCCGCCTTTTCATGCGCAAGGTGGAGAAGATGCGGAAGCTCGGCGTGTGGCGAGAAACCGCGTAGCAGAATTCGGAATTCGGAATTCGGAATGACGGCGCGGCGGAGCGCTCGGGTGACCTGGAGCGTGCTGCCCGCGCTTGAGCACGTTGGCCGGGCGCCCTGGTTCGGAGGTGCCTGGCTTCTCGCCATGACGTTGTCCTCAACGTTATGGCGGCGTGCCTGGCATCCTCTCGGGGAGCGCGATGGCAGAAGGCCGCGTCACCTACCTGAAGCGCAATTCCGGAGCATTGGAACGCGCGCTGGTGACAGCGAGTGATGCGCTAGATCCCGCTGGGGAGACCCGCTCGGGGATTGCCCTCGTAAAGCTCGGAGATGCTCCGCGCCGTCTCCTCGCCTGCCGGCGAGACCACTTTGGGCACCACGATCTGGACTGTATAGAGGTGGTCGCCAAAGGCTCGGGTCTTCATGTTGCGAACCCCCTTGCCGCGCAGGCGAAAGGTCCGTCCGGAGTTGGTCCCCGCAGGGATCTTCGCCCGCACCGGACCGTGGACCGTGCCGACCTCGACCTCACCTCCACGATAGGCCTCCGAGAAGGTCACGGGAATCGTGGTGCGAATATCGTCTCCATCCCGCTTGAAGAAGCTGTCCGCCCGAACCCGGACGCGAACGAAGAGATCTCCGGGCTTGCCTCCACCCCGCCCCTCGGCCCCCTTGCCGGCGACGCGAACGCGCTGACCGTCTGCCACGCCCTCGGGAATCTTCACCCGCAGCCGCTCGGTGGAAATCACGACTCCGGCGCCATGGCAACTCGGGCAGGGCCGCCCGCCACTACTTCCGTCACCACCGCAGGTTGTGCACCCGACTTGCCGCTGAACCGGTATCGTGACGCTAGTGCCTTGCACCGCATGGGCAAACTCGATCTCGACCTCGAGTTCTTGATCCGACCCCCTGCGGGTCCGGGGCCGCGCCTGCCCGGCACGAGCCCCTCCGAAGAACTCGCCGAAGAGATCACTGAGATCATGGAACCCTCCGGTGGCACCGGCAAAATCGTCGACATTGACCCGGAAGCCCCCAGCATCCTGCCATCCGGCCCCAGCCTGGCGAAATGGATCGTAGGAGACTCCGGGATCGCCATCGACGCGGCCAAAAGTGTTGTACTGCGATCGCTTCTCCGGATCGGAGAGCACCGCGTACGCCTCTTGGATCTCCTTGAACCTTTTCTCCGCTTCGGGATTGTCGGCGTTCACGTCTGGGTGGAACTTGCGCGCCAGTTTTCGGTACGCCTTCTTGATCTCCTTGGCGTCCGCGCTGCGCTTCACCCCGAGCGTCTTGTAGTAGTCCGCGGCCACGCTTCCCCCCAAATGCTCTCGGGCGCCTCGCCTCCCTCATTCGGCCCCAAAGAAATATGAGCGAGAACCTATAATAGTTCAACCTATGGCCCACAAAGATCAGAATCGCTCTACGGGTGCCGTAGAATAACGTAATGGATCAGGCAGCCCTGTCGCTCCTCCTCGTCGCAGCTCTCCCATCACGGGTAAGGCGATCTCTCATTCCTCTGCTTCTCGGCCTCTTCCTGGCTGCTGCTTTCAACATCCCGTGGATTGCCGATTTCTTGACCGGTTCAGAATTCCCGGACCAACGGCTGTTCCGGTTTCTCGAGGACCCAACGGTTTCCGTCATCGCCAACCTGCTGGCCGGGATCCTCATCGTCTGGGGACTCATCCAACTTCTCCGGTCAGGCAGTGGCAGGGAGCGCCTGGTACGGACCCTGGTCAGCCGGGGAGATTACATCGGAGCCGCGCAGATGCACGCCCAGGGCGGCGACCTGCGCCGCGCCCTGGCCATGTACCGTAAGGGGAAGTCGTGGAACGACGCGGCGCGCATCGCCCTCGAGCTGGGCCGAGACCGCGAAGGCGCGGACCTTCTCCGCCGCGCCGGCGGACACCATCTCGGGGAGGCCGCCCGTCTCTATCGGCGGATCGGTGACAACTCGGGGGCTCAACGCTGCGACCGCGACCTCGCGCAGTGGCTGACCAGTCGTGGACAGCACGACGAGGCCGTGGAGGCATGGCTACGCGCCGGCCAACCCAAACGGGCGGCAAAGGCGGCAACGGTCGCCCTCGAAGAGGGACTCCTGGGATCTTCTCACCAGGCCTTGCGGGCGGCCCGCCGGGCGGTTGAACAGACCGGAGACCATCTCACGCTCGCCCGCCTGCACGAGGTCGAGGGCAACTGGCAGGCCGCCGCCCATGCATGGCGAGCGGCGGGCCGGCATGGGCCGGCTGCGGAAAACTTTCGAAAGGCGGGCATGCTGCATGAAGCCGCCGCTGCTGAGGCCGAGGCCGGCCATCCTCAGGAGGCAGCTCAGCTCCGCATCCGCCAGCTGGAGCGCCTGCGCGACCAGTTGCACATCTGCGAAGCACGTGGCGAGCCGGGACGCGAGGAGGCGGAACGCCTGCGGCTCGAGATTGACCAGGAGGCGGAGTCGCTGGTCCCACTCCTCACCGAGCTGGGAATGCGAACTGAAATGATCGAGGTCCTCAGCGCATCCGGCTACGTCGAAGAGGCGATCGAAAAACTCGTGGAACAGGGCGAGGAGCAGGAAGCAGCCGATCTGGCAACAAACACCCAGCTGTGGCACGTCGCCGCGCCCATCCTCGAGCGACTCAATCGCTGGGGCGAGGCGAGCGATGTTCACGAGCTGGCCGGAAACATCGAGGCGGCGGCTCGCTGCGCCGAGAGCGCGGGCGAGGACGAGCGCGCACTCCAGCTCTACCGGAGTCTGGGCATGGCTGAACGTACAGCCCACTGCATGGCACGCCTGGGCCTTCTCCAGGACGCACTGGTGGAGCTCCATCGGGCGGACATGATCGCCGAGGCATGTGATGTGTTGCAGAACCATCCCGGTCCAATTCCCGACATTCCGGATGTAGTGCTCGACATGGCGGAGTGGGCCCGTGACAACCGTTCCCGTGAGGTCGCCGTCGCGTGCCTGCAGAGGGCGGTCATCGGAGTGGCGCTTCAGCCCGGTCGTCTGGGGCCGGCCGTCGCCCTCGCCCACGAGCTGTACCACGCCGGTGAGCGAGCCCCGGCCCTCGCACAGCTCGAGCGAATCCTGGCCTTCGACTACTCATTCGAGCCCGCGCGAGCCCTGCGTACCGAGATCGAGTCCGCCCGCGAACCCGACCCGGCGAGCACGCGTCCGGCCGCAGCCGAGGCCGGCGCCGAGCCGAAGTTCGAGCTGGCGACTCAACAACGGTACGAGATCCTCACCGAGCTCGGTCGCGGCGGGATGGGGGTCGTGTACAAGGCGCGCGATACCCGCTTAGAGCGCGACGTGGCGATCAAGGTCCTGCGAACCACTTCCGCCGAGGAGGCCGCACGGCTCGAGCAGGAGGCGAAGGCCGCGGCCACCCTCAACCATCCCGGAATCGTCACCGTCTATGACTTCGAGGCCGGGTTCGACGGCTACTTCATCGCCATGGAGTTCGTCCCTGGAGAGGCCCTGGATCAGCTCTTGAAGACTGATCCCTCGCGGGTTCGCAGAGGGCTTCCGAAGTTGTTGCTGCGCCTCGCCGACGCCATCGCCTACGCCCATGCCCAGCACGTCATCCACCGCGACCTGAAGCCGGGGAACCTCCTGGTGACACCGGATCATGAGGTCAAGATTCTCGACTTCGGAATCGCCGCACGCCTCGACAGCGCGGTCGGTGACAGCTCTTCGATCTGCGGCACTCCCTTCTACATGGCCCCCGAGCAGATTCGCGGCGAGTCGCCCACCCCGGCCACGGATATCTACGCCTTCGGCGCCACCGCCTTCCACCTCGCCACCGGGAGGCCGCCCTTCCACACCGGTAATGTCATCGATGCCCACCTGAATCAAGCCCCTCCCGACCCGCTCGAGTTCGCACCCGATCTCGAGCCCGAGCTCGGTCGCATCGTCCTTCGGTGTCTGGAGAAGAAGCCCGAGAACCGCTTTGCAGACGCACGGCAGCTGCGTACGGCCCTGGAGGCATTGTGCCGCTGACGGGCGCCGGCCCGATCGCTTCATCCGCGCCTCACATTGGAGATCCCCGTTGCTGAGCGTACGCGAGGCATGGCGCCGCCCCGAGCTGCGCTTCCTGGCCCTCTTCCTGGCTATCCTAGGCGTGAGTTTCACCGCGATCGCCTTCAAGCCGGTCGACGATGCCATTATTGTGCCCTATACCGCTTTCATCGCCAGGCTCTCCGGAGCGGTGCTCCGTTTGCTCGGCGAGAACGCCACCGTCGATAGCTGTGTGGTCAGTTCGCCGCGGTTTGCGGTCACAATCTACAACGGCTGCAACGGACTCATCACCAGCCTCATATTCATCTCCGGGGTGCTCGCCTTCCCGGCCCGCTGGGGAGCGAAGGTCGCGGGAGTGGTCGGTGGCCTGGCGGCGATTCAGCTCATCAACCTCGTCCGCATCGTCTCGCTCTTTTACATCGGCATCTACCTGCCCAGGTTCTTCAATCAGTCTCACATCTTTATCTGGCAGTCGGTGGTGATTCTCGCCGGGGTAGCGTTGTGGGTGACATGGGCGCACCGCTTCGCGGCCCCGGCGGTTGACCGCTCCTGATGGACTGATGACCTCGGCATTTGAGTCGCACCGCTCCTTCCTGCGGCGTTTGCCCTTGACCCTGGTGATCGGAATGCTCGTGTGGCTGCTCCTGCGGCCGGCGATAGATGCCGCGACCGCCGGCCTTGCCCAGACCCTGATCCGCGCTTTCGAGCACCCGCGCGTGACCCGGCTGGTGGTGAACGATCATCGCGCCGAGGTGCGGCGCGCCGATTTCAGAAGCGACTCGAAGATCCCCACCATCCCCCTGACCGAAATCCACTTCAACACGATCGTGCTCTTGGCGCTCTTCCTCGCCCTGCCACGCCCCCTCTCCCGCCGACAGCTGGAACGCCTCTTCATGGGCTGGTGCGTGCTCTACCTCTCCCAGTCCATGAACCTTCTCTTCCACGTCAAGGTCCTCTACGCCATGGGGCTCGGCGAGTGGAGCCAGCATACATACTCCGAATTCGCCCGCAATTTCTTCGGGTTCTGGCGCTACTTCACCGACCTCCCCGGCCGTTTCTCTTTTCCCTTCCTGATCTGGCTGGGATTCAACTGGGACCTCGTGATGGGACTTCTGGCCCCCGGTGTGGCTCAGCCGGACAAGACCGAGAAGCGATCGCGGCGGGCGCGAAATACCTGATATCTAACCCCGCGAAGCCGGAACCAAAGAGGTTTCGCTAGCCGTCAACTCTTAGGTCTCAGGCTTCAGGTCTCAGGTCTCATTTTTCACGGATGTGCCCGGCAGCCTGCAAACTGTGTGGCCTGCGACCTGGTACCTGCAACCTGGGGCCGCTCCTGCTAATGGCTAACGGCTTGATGCCATCCTGCGTAGAATCTCGTTGGTAAGAGACTAACGGTTGCGACGCAAGGAGCGGTAGTCTGGAATCTCATACTCCTTGATCTTCGCAATCAGCGATCCGCGGGACAGGTTGAGCTCCCGCGCTGCCTTGCTCTGGTTACCCAGGGTTCGTCGCAAGACGCGGTCGATGACCAGCCGCTCCGCCGCCGGAATAACCCGCTTGAGATCGTCTTCCGCGAGGAGAGCTGCGGCATCGGAAGGATCCTCCGCGCCCCTCGCTCTGTCGGAAGGTCGGGCGGAGCCACGGATCGTTTCGCCCTCCGGGGTTGCCGAAACCAATCGGCGCAGCTCGCCGAGGAGCTCGGTCATCTGCCCGTCGAAGGGGTGCTGGAGGAGTGAGCCGAGAGTCTCGAGGTCGATACCGCGGATCTCCTTCCCCTGCTCCGATCCCAAGGTCTCGAGCAGTCGAACGATGATCAAAGGGAGATCCTCGCGACGTTCGCCAAGAGGGGGCACGTGAATGACGTGGTTCTGAAAGAGACTGAAGAGGTCGGCATCCAACCCGCCCTTCGCGACCAGGCCCATGCAGTCTTCCTCGGTGGTAGCGATCCAACGTACGCTGGGCCCGTAACCCAACTTGAGGTCCTCGCCGATGACGGCTGCCAGTTCCTCCTGCAGCGCCGGCGGCATCCGCTGGATGTCTCGAATCACCACCACACCGCCCCCGGCCCGCTCGGCGAGGCTGCTGGCTCCCGCCGCCTCGGCAGCGCCGAAGAGCTCGACGCGCAACGCCGCCTCGTCGCCTCCGCGCACCTGCACCATGTGGACCGACGGCTCGCCGATCGGACGGAGCCAGGAGATGTGAAAGGCCAGAAAGGTCCGCCCCGATCCGGCGCGGCCGTGAAGGAGGACCGGATCGGAGGATCGCGCGGCGGCGAACGCGTGGTCGCGCAGAACCTGAACCGCCTGCGATGTCCCCGGCAGCTTCGCCTCGAGCTCTCGCCGCGCCCTCTCCTCCCAGGGCCCGAAGAGCGAGCTCATGCTCTCCACACGCTCCCAGTGAACGGCCAGCATGCGGGCGAGCTCTGCGAGAAGAAGGCGGTCTTCTTTGAGGTCGTCCCCGCCACTCTCGACCAGCAGATAGGCCCGCGATTTCAGATCGTCACCGGGAATCGGGTAGATCAACAGTTCCGAGGCGCCACGGTGCACAACGGCGAACCGACCGCCGCCGTCCAGCTCGGGAAAGGTCCGGGCCGGAAGCCGCGGCGCCGAACCCGTCCAGCGGGAGGCGATGGGTTGGAACCGACCCCCCTCGTCGAGCCATGCGAGCATTGACCGGCGCTCGGCGAACAAAATCGAGAAAAACGTCTCCAGGGATGGTGCGAGCTCGGATCGCACGTTGGCTCTGAAGATCTCGACCAGGTGACGTCGCCCCTCGGTCAAGCGTTGGGACTCGCTGTACAACACCACCTCGGCCTGCCGTGCAACTGCATCCTCGGCCACTGGATCGGAGGGCGGCGCCCCCGAATCGTCCGGCACAGCGCCTCGGTCCGACGTCTCCGTCTCTCGCCCTTCCTCGTCATCCCCCCGAAAAACCATGGTCGCGGTGCCGATTCGGATCTTGTCGCCGTCCTTCAGGACGCCTCGCGAACGCCGTTCACCGTTGAGTACAACCATCTGTCGCTGCTGGCCCTGGAACGTGATCACCTCGCCGCTTCGGCGGATCAAGAGGTGGGCAGGCGCCACGCCCGGCGCCCGCAAGACAACGTCGTTGCCGCTCGAGGCTCCGATGGAGACCGTCTCCTTGCCGATTTGGTAGGTCAGCTCGGATCCGCTCCCTGTGTCGATTGTCAGCGTCATCATCTGCGCCCTCACACTCACCGAACTCTCGCCCGGTACTCAGCCCGATCTATTTGCATGCTCATTGTGCGCTCGCCCCTGTCGACGGTGGCCCTCCAGACCGCTTGGAGCATCAGAATTGCGGCTTCAGCTTACGCCGCGGGAGCGAGAGTGTCAATCAACCGAACACGCGTGTCATCCCGGAAGAGTGTTGTCAAGGACGGTGTTCGGTCTCCGGACAATACCGAAGGGTCAGGAACCGACGACCACTCCGCCGAGGCGGCCCGCGAGCAGTACCAACTCCGCCAGGTCGGGGAGAGGCTCCCCATTCTTGTCCGCCACCAACAGCCCCGCCGCCGTGCCACCGCGACCGAGGGGAATCACGGCGGTCGCCTCGGGGAGCTCGGCAACACCGAGGACCCCCGCCAGCCGGCGCGCACCACCGGCCTCGGGCTCGATCATGGTCAGTGCCTCGCCCGAGCGGATGACCCGTTCAAGCAAACCTACTCCCCGCGGGAGACCGGTGTCATTCCGGTCGAGGGGATAGCCGAAGCCTGCTCGACAGCGGATCGCCGTCTCCTCGACCGTCAGCACTGCCCCGCGGTTGAGCTGCTCGGCTGCGAGCTGCAGCAGCGAACCGACCGCCTGTTCGGGCTTGGCGTCGTAGAGAAGGGCGTCTACGAGCTCAGAGACCGCCGTCGGAAGCTCCGTGCGACCTTCGATCCGTCGCGCCTGCAGCCGACGGTCGACCACCCGGGTAAGTGCATCGGTGAAGCGCGCCATGGCCTCGCCGGTTGAGCCCTGCGGTGCGGGCATCAGAAACGACACCCCGGCCTCGATCAACTGGTGGACCCACACGGAATCGCCGAGGGGCGCCACCCACACCACCGGCACCTGTGGCTGGACCTCTTCCGCTCTCCGGATCAGCTCCAGCCAGTCGCTCTCCCTGCCCACCCGGATGGTCGCCTGCTGGTGGTGGACCACGAGCACATCCAGCCCTTCTAAAGACACCTCGTCCGACACCGCGAAGAGTCGGACCTCCCACCCACGGCGACGCCAACTACGCTCCAGGGAACCCCGCCACGCCCTCGGGTCCTGGGCCACGACCCCCACCTGGGCAAAAAGAAGCTCCTCAGGTGCCTCGGCCTCGAGGTCGGAGAGCAGATCGTCGAGAGGGTTCTGCGGCGGTGCTGCGGGCAACACATGGATGTTGGTCCGACTCTCCGGCTGCGAGATCTCGAAGACCACCCCATCGAGGAGGCGTTCGATCTCCACGCTCGAGCCGGCGCCCGGCGACGCTCGATGGCCCGCCGCAGCAGCGTCGGAAAAAGCGGTGAGGCTGACTGCCTCTCCCTCGATCCGGGGGATTTTGCAGGGTTCGAATCGGAAGACACCGTTAGTGCATTGAAGCACCTTGGAAGCGTGGCGAAGATCGGCCTCCGAGGGCACTCCCACCTGCCCACGGTCCACTTCCAGACGCAAGGAGCCGGCATCGGTCACCAGCTCGAGGACGCCGCTCGGCGAAGTTGCGGAAACCAGCCGCAGCAGAGCTGGTGGCGCCAGATGCTCGAGGTTTCCCGAAAGAGTCCGCTTCACGATCCCACCTCCGCATCCTCCGGCTGCCGCACGACGTAGCTGTGAACCTCACCCGAGCGCAGGAAGAGCTCCTGACGCTCCACAACTAACCCTCCCGCCTCCACTTCCAACAACCAGCGACCCGGAAGAAGGCCAGAGAAGCGGGCCTCGGGGTCGAGGCGCGCCCTCCGCACATCGCCGCCGATACCGCGCAGCACCGCCACCGGTTGGGAATCCTGCCATGCGCCGGAGAGACGGCACACCAGGTCCGCACCCCGGTTGGGCCGCAGCAGCCGGTTCCCGTGACGCGACAATCGTTCGAGCCCGCCGCTGCCGCCCACCACCCGCACGGCAGGGGGCCTCGTCACCGTGTCGGCAAACACGATGTGGCGTGAGGTGATGGCCCACAGCCCGAGTGTGGGATCGGCGGGCACCCAGCCCGCGCCGGGGAGGCGGCACTCGAGCCAGCGATGCGGGATGGCCCCGTTGTCGCTCACAAGCAGCCCGCTGACGGTGCGCGCCTCGAACCCCGCCGTGAGAAGCAGCGCCGTGGTTGCGTTGGCCAAGCCGGAGCACCGCCCCCGTCCCCGGCGGAGAACCGACGACGCATCCTGCGGACCACCGTCGCTGGTGTCGAGGACCACGTGGTCAGCCGCCCACTCGAGCACCAGCGTCGCCGCCTCCCACGCGCCCATATCAGGTCGGAGTCCGGCCTTGAGGCGAGATGGGAGCACAAAGCCCGCCGGCACCTTCGACGCCCCTCCTGCCGCCAACACCTGTGCGTATGTCCCCGTGGCGCCGATCGGGCCAAGGGTGGCCGCCACCTGCACCTCGACCTCGGCGTCCGTCACCGCCCGCACCTCCTGAACAAAACCGTTGGCCGCGGCGGCAACCGGAGCGTCGCCACCGACCAACTGGTAGATCGCCTCCCCGGCGCCGACGGTGGCGGCGGCGAACAGGCAGAGGGCAGCGGGGAGGATTTTCATCCGGTTTCGGCCCTGCGCTTGACGAAGCCGTCAAGCACTCCGTTGACGAAGCGCGCCGAGTCCTTGGCGCCGAATCTCTTCGCGATCTCGATGGCTTCGTTGATCACCACCGCATGCGGGGTGTCCGTCTCGAAGAGAAGCTCGAACATGGCAAGCCGCAGGATGTTGCGATCCACCGCGGCCAAGCGTTCGAGGCGCCAGTGGGCCGTCTGCTGACTCAGCTCGGTGTCGATCTCCTCCAGCTGCTCGAGGCTGCCGCGGAGAAGTACGTCGGCGAAGGCGCGCACACCGTCCGTGGCGCTGTGCCACTCCTCGAAAGCCGCCTGCATCACCTCCGGCGAGGCCCCGGTCAACTCATACTGATACAGGAGCTGCAACGCGAGCTCCCGGGCGCGACGGCGTGTACCCACTCAGCTCCTCCGGTCGAGCCTTTCGCCGAGGCGCGCCATCTCGATGGCCGACAATGCGGCCTCCCAGCCCTTGTTGCCCATCTTGGTGCCGGCCCGCTCCACTGCCTGCTCCAGAGTATCGGCTGTGATGACGCCGAAGGTCATCGGGATGCCGGAGCTGATCCCCGCCTGGGCAATGCCTTTGGCTACCTCGGCTGCGAGGAGGTCGAAGTGAGCGGTGCCTCCACGAACCAGGGCGCCGATGCTTATCACCGCGTCGAATCCGCCGTCCCCAGCGAGCTTCGCCGCCACCATCGGTATTTCCCACGCCCCGGGCACACGAACGACGGTGATCTGTGCCTCTTCCGCCCCGTGCCGCAGGAGGCAGTCGACGGCCCCGGCCTCGAGGCGCGAGGTCAGGGCCTCGTTGAAGCGGCTCACCACCAAGGCGAAACGCAATCCCTGCGCATCAAGGTTTCCTTCGATGACCTGCATGCATTCCTCCAAGATTGCCATTGTATCGCGGTCGGCCCGTGCCCGGACGCGTGCCCGTGCCCGAGAATACCGGAGTCCGCGGCGTATCAACCCAGATCATTGGTACGCTACCATCGAGTCTGGATACGAGCCCGATGAATCCGGTCACCTCCCTGCTGGTCAATATAGGCGGCGCGAGCCAACTCGCCGGCGAATCCCTGGTGCGTATGTTCACCCCGCCGGTGGACGGCCAGGAGACGCTGCGCCAGCTCGACCGTATCGGCGTCGGCTCGCTCAACCTCACCAATATCACCGCCCTCTTCACCGGCATGGTCCTCGCCCTCCAAACCTCCTACACCCTGGGCACCTTCGGGGCGAAGATGTACATAGGGGAGATCGTCGCCCTGTCGTTGGTTCGCGAGCTCGGTCCGGTGCTCACCGCGCTCATGGTCGGCGGCCGCGTCGGCTCCGGGATCACCGCCGAGCTCGGCTCGATGACCGTCACCGAACAGGTCGACGCTCTCCGCTCGATGGCGGCCGACCCCGTGCGCAAGCTGGTGGTCCCCAGGCTCTGGGCCACCCTCATCATGCTCCCGCTGCTCACCATCCTCGCCGACGCGCTCGGCATTTTCGGGGGCCTCCTGATCAGCGTCTTTCAAGAGGGGCTCCCCGCCTCGTTCTATATCCAGCGGGTTTTTCGCGCCCTCACCTTCGACGACATCGTAATGGGGGTTACCAAGCCGGTCGTCTTCGCATTCCTGATCGCCATCATCGGCTGTTACAATGGGCTCACCGCACGCGGCGGCGCCGACGGCGTCGGCCGTGCCACCACCAACACCGTCTACGCAGTGGCCATCTTGGTCCTCCTCTCCGACTTCCTGGTCACCAAGCTGTTCATGAGCCTGTGATGACCCAGGAGAAGATCATCCGTCTGGCCGACGTCAGCAAGTCCTTCGCCGGGAAGGCGGTGCTCCGCGAGGCCTCCCTCGAGGTGGGCCGGGGCGAGCTGCTCGCTCTCCTCGGCGCGTCGGGCTCCGGGAAGTCGGTGACCCTGAAGACCATCAATGGCCTCATCTGCCCGGACTCGGGCGCTATCGAGGTCCTCGGCAACCCGGTCTCAGAGATGGGCGAGGCCGAGCTGGTACCGCTGCGCCGAAGGGTCTCATACCTCTTTCAGGGCGGCGCGCTCTTCGACTCGATGAACGTCTTCGACAACGTCGCCTTCCCGCTTCGCGAACACCTGGATCTAAGCCAGCAGGATCTCGCCGAGAGGGTCCGCTCCCTCCTCGCCATGGTGCACCTCGAGGACGTGGAGCAGCTGCAGCCCTCCGAGCTCTCCGGAGGGATGCGCAAGAGAGTGGCGGTTGCCCGGGCCCTGGCACTGGATCCCGAGATCATCCTCTACGACGAGCCCACGACCGGCCTCGACCCGGTCACCAGCAGGGCCATCGCCGGGCTGATCCTCGACCTCGATCGGCGGCTCGACGTCACCTCCGTGGTGGTCACCCACGACATCCTCCTCGTGAGCCAGGTGGCGGAGCGTGTGGTATTCCTCGAAAAGGGTAACTTCATATTCTCCGGATCGGTGGCAGAGGCCCGACGACAGGGGCCGGCCGTTGTCCGCGAGTTCTTCGCAGCGGGAGGCAGCGATGCGTGACACGACCAAACGCAATCTGAGGGTGGGCCTGCTCACCGTGGCGGCCCTCGCGGTGCTGGTGGTGACGATCTTCACCATCGGCAGCCGCCGACAGCTCTTTACCAGCCACACCCGTTATCGCGCCTCGTTCATCAACGTCACCGGCTTACAGAAAGGGGCGGAGGTCAAGCTCAACGGCGTCACGGTGGGCTTCGTCGAAGAGATCTCCCTGTCACCGGAACCCGACGAGGAACGCATCACGGTCCGCTTCACTCTCGACGAGGTCTACACCGAGAGGATTCGCGAGGACACGATTGTGTCCATCAAGACCATCGGTCTCCTCGGCGACAAGTACCTCGAGATCCGCAGCGGTTCGCCGGAGGCCGCGAGAGTTCTCGAAGGCGGCCTGCTCCCCAGCCGGGATCCGGCCGAGATGGAGGAGTTCCTGACCGGCGGAGAGGACCTGATGGAGAACCTCATCGCCATCTCTTCGAGCATGATGGTCATCCTGCGCCGGGTCGAGGCGGGCGAAGGTCTTCTCGGCGAGCTCACCCAGGTCCCGACATCGGGGGAAAAACTCAGTGACATGGTCAAGGACACCCTCGCCTCCCTCCGCTACACCCTGGTACGGATCGAAGAGGGCCAGGGGCTGCTGGGACGGCTGATCAACGACGATCAGTTTGCCGACGATTTGATCACGCGCATCGATGACTCAGCCCGCTCGATGGGAGATGTCGCGGCCACCATTTCCACCGACCTCAAGCGCGAGGACACCGCGTACGCAGTGCTTCTCCGCGACCCCGAAGGGGCGCGGATGATGCGCGAGTCGCTCAGCGCCATGCGCGACGCGACCCAGGCCCTGGCCGCAGCGGTCGAGGAGCTGGCCACCGGAGAGGGCACCCTGCCGCGGCTGATGAAGGACAAGGAGTACGCCGACGGCTTCCTCGACGACCTTGCCGCCATGACGCAGAACCTGCAGTCGGTGACGGCCAAGCTCGATCGCGGCGACGGCACCGCCGGCGCCTTCATCAACGACCCCCAGGTCTACCAGGACCTGGAGCACGTGCTGCGCGGGGTCAAGAACTCGAAGGTCACCTCCTGGTACGTCCGCAACCGGCGCAAGACGGGGGAGAACCTCGAGGAGAGGGAGGAGGCCCTGGCCGCTGGAGAGTCAGTAGCACCGGTGAACCCGTGAAGGGTCCACAATTCTCAATTCTCAATTCTTAATTATTAATTATTTCCACCCGGTGGCTTCTGACCGGGTAGGTCATTGAGAATTGAGAATTGAGAATTCAAAATTCGCCGACGAGTGCTGCTTCGGCCAAGCGCGTCCCGTCTGCGGTTGCGCGGAGCAGCTCACCCCAGCGCTCCACGAGATGCCGCTCCTCGGCCTGCCGCAGAACCTGCCGGGTGCGAGCCTCACTCCAACGCAGGTGTTGGTGGATGCCCTCCGAGCGGCACTCCTCGGCCTCGGCTGCGGTCCCCTGGTGGTGGAGCAGGTGGACCACCAACATGCGCAGGGAGAGATCGAGGCGTTGAGTCCTACGGCGTCGGGCCTGAGCCACCAGGCCCCGCCGCGGTGCCAAGAAAAACGCCATCGCAAAAAAAACGCCGCAGGCAACCGCCATCGACCCGGCGATCGACACGTCGAGCACGAAGGCCGCGATATAACCGAGGACCGCGCTGAGGGCGGCCACCGCGGCCCCCGTCCAGAGCATCGGCGCAAAGCGGTCGACCAGCAGGTAGGCGGTGGCCGGCGGGGCGATCATCAGGGCCACCACCAGGATCGAGCCCACCGCATCGAAGGCGCCGACCGCGGTGATCGACACCAGAGTCATCAGCGAGTAGTGGATGGCCACCGGCGAAAAGCCGAGCAGGGCCGCGAGGCCGGGGTCGACCGTCGCCAACTTGAGCTCTTTCCAGGCCAGACCGATCACCACGATATTGAGGAGGAGGACCGCCCCCATCGTCCACAGGGCACGCGGCCCGAGGTCTGCGCCTGCCACCATCAGCCGATCGAACGGGGCGAACGCGAGCTCTCCGAGGAGGACTGAGTCGGTGTCGAGGTGGACGTCGCCCGCATAGCGTGAGATGAGGATCACGCCGATGCTGAACAGGGCGGGAAAGACCAGACCTATGGAGGCATCCTCCGGAACCAGGCGCGTGCGGATCAGGGCCTCGATGAGGACCACACTCAGAACGCCGGTCGCGGCCGCCGCGAGGAGCAACAGAGGCGAGTTGAGGTCACGAGTGAGGAAGAAGGCGACGACGATTCCAGGGAGAATCGCGTGGGAGATCGCATCCGAGACCAGAGCTGTGCGCCGCAGCACGAGATAGGTCCCGGGCAGTGCGGCGGCCACCGCGGTGACAACCGCGATGAGGACGATCTCGAGCTCGGGGCTCATGAGTCCAGCTCCTGTTCGAGGACCTTAAGTGCTTCACGCCGGCCGATCGGGGTCGGCGCCCACAGGCCGCCGTCGGTCCGCCGGGCGAGGCCCCGGTCGGCAAGGCTCTCCAACGCGACCGCAACCTCTGCGTCGCGCGGACTCATGGTGCGCAGCACCGCCAACGAGTGGCCGTGATCGGGATCGTCCGCGTGTTGCAGGGAAAGCGCATAAAGGTGCATCAGCACCGGATCGAGATCGGGCGCTCGGTGCAACCGCCCCAGACGCAGGTAGCGCCACAGCAAACCACGCTGCGGCGCCGCCAGGATCGAGCCCATCACTACCACGCTGAGAACCAACACGATGGTCGGACCAGTGGGCAGCCGCGGCACCAGCGAGCTGGCCACCGAACCCGCGACACCGGAAAAGACTCCGATGGCGGCGGCGAGCACGACCATCGGCGCCAGACGTCGGCTCCACTGGCGGGCGGCGGCCGCCGGGGCGACGATCATCGCGCTCATCAGGACCACCCCGACGGTCTGTAGGCCGATGACGATGGCCACGACCAGGAGCAGAGTCAGGAGACCGTCGAGGCGCCTCACCGGCAGCCCGAGGCTGGCCGCAAAATCGGGATCGAAGCTGAGCAGCTTGAACTCCTTCCACGCCAGGGCGAGAATCAGCAACGCCACCGCCCCGAGCGCCGCCATCGTCACCACGTCCTGGCGGAGAAGCGACGCCGCCTGCCCGAAGAGAAAGGAGTCAAGACCGGCCTGGGCCGCATCCGGCCGCTTCTGGATGTGAGTGAGCAGCACCAGCCCGAGACCGAAGAAGACCGCGAGTACGATTCCCAGAGCGCTGTCGAAGGGAACCCTCGAACGCCGGACGACCAGCCTCACCACCAGGGTGCCCGCCCACCCCGCGAGGGCTGCCCCGAGCATCATCACCAACGGCGCCTTGCTGCCGGTGAGCATAAAAGCGATCGCGATCCCCGGTAGGGCGGCATGGCTGACGGCGTCACCGAGGAGGCTCTGACGCCGGAGATAGGCGAAAGAACCCAGGGCCCCGCTCGTGGCCCCGAGCACCCCCGAGCCGAGAGCGACCAGGCGCAGCGTGTAGTCTCCGAACAGGTCCATCAGACTCTAGCCCCCACTTCTCACCAGGTATCTGCTGCGGGCGGCGAATGGCAGCGATCTGTCGTGCTTTTCGAAAATCGTGCTCCTAAACGTAGTGCGACTTCGCCTGCGTCGCCCGATTCCCGAAAAACCCAACATCTCACTACCCTTCGCCGCCCTCGCCACGAAACCCGGTGAGAAGTGCGGGCTCCGCCCCCCCGGCAGCACCGAGCACACCCACCCGCCCGCCGAAGGTGAGCCGCAGGTTCTCTTCGGTGAAAACCTCGGCCACCGGACCGGCGTCGATGGCGCGTACGTTGAGCAGCAGCACCTGGTCGAAGTACTCGGGGACGGTCTGCAGATCGTGGTGCACGACGATGATGGTCTTGCCCACCTCGGCGAGACCGTTGAGCACGCCGATGATCGCGCGTTCGGTGGGCGCGTCCACTCCTTGGAACGGTTCGTCGAGGATGTTGATGGGGGCGTCCTGGACGAGGGCCCGGGCGAGGAGCACCCGCTGCTGCTGGCCACCCGAGAGCTCGGCGATCGGGCGCCTGAGAAACGCAGTCATGCCCACCTGCTCGAGGGCCGCCTCCGCCTCCCGCCGCTGGGCCGCGCCGGCCCGACGAACCCAGCCCAGCCGGCCGTAGGTGCCCATGGTCACCACGTCCACGACGTCGGTGGGAAAGTCCCAAGACAAGGTCGCGCGCTGGGGAACGTAGGCGATCCGGCCGCGCCCGTCCGTCCCCGGCTCGCCGAAGATGCGTACCTCGCCGGCCACCGGCCGCACCAGCCCCATGGCCGCCTTGACCAGGGTGCTCTTGCCGGCCCCGTTCGGCCCCACGATGGCCATCTTGACCCCAGCGGGCACCTGGAGATCCACGTCCCAGAGCACCGGCTGATCACCGTAGGCGACAGTGAGGTCCTCGACCTCGAGCGCCAACTCTGTCTTTGTGTCATTCATCGTCATCGCTCACCCGCAAGCGCGCCGACGATCGTCTCCACGTTGGCGCGTACCGCGCCCTCGTAAGAACCCGTCGGGGTACCCGGGTTACCAAGGGAATCGGAGTAGAGGGTGCCGCCGATCTCGACCGCGAATCCCCGGGCCTCTACCGCCTCCTTGAGCGCCTCCACATAGCGCGGCGGCACCGAGGTCTCGACAAAGACCGCGGGGATGCGCCGCTCGACGATGAAGTCTGCCAGCTCCTGGACATCCGAGGTGCCCGCCTCCGAGGCGGTGCTTACCCCGAGCAGACCCCGGACCTCGAATCCGTAGGCGCGTCCGAAGTATCCGAAGGCGTCGTGAGCCGTCACCAGCACCCGTTCCCCGGGCGCGAGGTTGTCCACCCGCTCGCCCACCCAGCCCTCGAGGGCGGTGAGCTCGTCCAAATAGGCCCGGCCCCGCTCGCGATAGACATCGGCGTGGGGAGGATCGAGCTCCGCCAGGGCTTCGGCAACGCATCCGGTCGATCCCGCCCACATCCCGACGTCGAACCACACGTGGGGATCGTGGATGCCGGAGAAACCGGCGGAGGTGATCAGCTCCGCCTCGGGAACACACTCGCCCACCGCCACCGTCTTCATCCCGCGCCCGCCCATCTGCTCGAGAACCTCCGTCATCTTTCCTTCGAGGTGGAGACCGTTGTAGAAGATCGCCTGCGCCGCGCTCATCCGCCGAACGTCGCCGGCGGAGGCCTTATAGAGGTGGGGATCGATGCCGGCGCCCATCAGAACGTCCAGCTGAACCTCCCGGCCGCCGATGGTTCGCACCAGGTCACCGACGATGGTCGTGGTGGCCACGACGCGGAGGCGGCTGTCCTCGGGCGGCGAAGTCCCGTCGTCGCCGCATCCCCACAACACGGCCGTCACGATTAGAAATAGAGCTACACGCCGGTTCCTCATGTCGCTTCTCCCTCGATCCACAGCTCCTCGGCCAGATAAGTGGGCACCAGCACGCTCTCGTTGTCCGCGAGCACTCGCACCCCCGTAGAGGTTCCCTCGATCATTTCGATCTCCGTTCCCGGCAGCAGGCTCTGCCGGCGAAGCAGCTCGAGGTTGTCCCGATCCTGGATCCCGACCCGCCCCAGCACACCGCGTTGGCCAGGCGAGAGCTCGGTCAACGGAACCCGATTCGCCCCACCTGGCATCGTCAGGTCCGATGCCGGGATGGGGTCTCCGTGCGGATCGTGGGTCGGGTGGCCCATAGCCTCGGCGATCCGCGCCTCGAAGCGCTCCGAAATCACGTGCTCGAGCCGCTCCGCCTCCTCGTGGACCTCGTCCCAACCATAACCGAGCACTCTGACCAGAAAGGTCTCGAGCAACCGATGGTGTCGCAGCATCTCGAGTGCGATTCTGCGGCCCTTCTCGGTGAGACTGGCCCCGCGATAGGGTGCGTGATCCACCAGTCCGAGCTGCGCCAACCGTTGGACCATCTCGGTCACCGACGCCGGGCGCACCTCGAGACGCCGGGCGAGGGCCTGGGTACCGACGCTGCCGCGACCTTCGCCGAGGAGGAAAATCTGCTTGAGGTAGTCCTCCTGCGACTCGGAGAGTACGCCGTGGATGCTCTCGTCCGGCCGATGGTCGATTCGTTGCTCATTCACTTTTTTAGGCTACCCTAAAAATCCACATCCCGCAAGGTGCGTGATCTTGTGGGTTCGCCCTGAGGGGGTTGGAGTCCCCCCTTTCGAGCGATTGCCTTGTCAATGCCGAATCGTATCGAGTAGAAGTCGGGCCCTCCCCCGAGTCCACCCAAGGATTTGGCATCAAACAGCCTGAAAAAACCTGAGATTGCCAGACTCCGGATCTAAAGGTCATGGGTTCGAATCCCGTCGGGCGTACCATATTTTTCAATGACTTAGCCTCCCAATTCGGGAGGCTCTTTTCCTTCAGTAACCAAATAGTAAGCAAGCTCCAGCCCCAGGGAATCTGCTCCTCCCAGCCTTCCGCTGCGTCCCATGCCGGCCCGGTAGCCCTCTCGGTAGCCGCGTCAGGGGCATCTACGACGGCCCCCGATCCAGCCTGAACCTATCGCTGATCTCGACTACCCGCCACAGTCCGCCACGAATCTCGAAACGGTCACCGACTTTCGGCCACTCTTCGAGGCCGGCCAGCATGATCGGCATGCCGTCGAGCCATGCGGCGGTGCGCTTGGGTCCGTTGCCGAGGCGGCGGCTGTCGATGAACATTGTCCCTGTGCTGGCAGTCCAAGCCAGGCTCAAGACCAAGGAATGACGTCCGATCTCGGAATCAGAACCGATACTCGAGGGTGATGTTTCCCCACGTCAGGTCGGTTAGAGGATTCGCAGACTCGAACGGGAGATCTTTGTAGGAGTTGAAATTGAAGTGGACCGAAAACCGCCCGCTCGCCACGTGGACTCCAAACACAGCTCCGCGAAAGATCGTGTCGCGGTCGAGGCCCGGGTGGGGGCTTTCCCTGAAGGTGTTGCCGTCGAGGAACACCGTATAGGCTATCGCCGACACGCGCGCCACAACCGAAAAATAGACGCGGATCTTCGCCGGAACATCCTCGTTCGGGTTGAGCATGACGCCGCGTCCAGGTGGGTCCGCCGTATTGACGAAGCCCCTTGGGAGCCCCCATCCAAATCGCGCTTCGAGGCTGAGCTCTGCAAATGTAAAAAGATTGCCGAGCCCCACTTGCCCGCCTGCGGCCAGGTCACCGGTTAACCGGCGCATATACTCCCCTCCGGACACGAGCTTGCGCTTGTGGGCGTAGTTGAGATTGAGCAGCGGTTCCGTCTTGAGCTGGTTGTCCCACCCTAACGGTTCATCAGCGTTGATCCAGTCGTGGATATGGGTTTGGAAGTATTCAGCCAGCGAGTACGGGCCGAGGATGCCGGCGTAAATCTGAAAGGCGTTGAGCCTCCGGTTATCGAAGGCATACCAGGACTCGGTCCACCCTAACGCACCCGCCCACGGCACATCGTCCGGCTGCGGGTCCGGATTCGAAACGTCTTCGGGTGTCATCGTGATCTGC
>Ga0209013_10000652_pt1 | contig 31473 bp, 22 predicted proteins | sample Cruoilmetagenom2_FD_187291 | JGI IMG/M metagenome (GOLD analysis project Ga0209013, IMG submission 187291) | Oil polluted marine microbial communities from Coal Oil Point, Santa Barbara, California, USA - Sample 2 (SPAdes) (version 2) | ecosystem: Environmental > Aquatic > Marine > Oil seeps ...
GTCTGGTCTGAATTCTTCCGACCTCCATTCGAAGATAGCTGTGGAATCCCCAGGCCAGAATTTGATCCGGAAGGCGCAGCTGCACTTCTTGAAGAGGCTGGCTGGGTGGATACCGATGGAGATGGCGTGCGTGAGTGCCACGGCTGTGAGTATGCCGAAGAAGGCGACTTAATGACCATGGAATTCATTATCTATGCGGAATACGGCGAAACCCTGGAACTGGCACAACAGTTCATCGCCGAGGCCTGGGCCAATATCGGTCTTCAGACAGATCTACAGATCATTGAAGGCGCTGTCCTGTGGGCACAAGTAGAGGATGGCGGAATTGAGTTGGCTGGCAATTTCGAAATGGATATGTGGGACAATGGGTATGCGGGAGTCGATCCAACAAGCTACCTCTGGGATTACTATTACTATGCGGAGGATAGCGAATGGAACTTAGCCAATTGGACAGGTGAGAAAGCTGAAGAAGTTGCAGCATTGGTAGATGAGCTCTATACGGTGGATGAAGAATATCGCATGGAAGTCTTTTGTGATATTGCCTTGATTCTCGAAGAGGAGTTACCGGCATTTGAGCTCTTCTCGACACTCGAGATGTTTGGCCTTTCAGACAGGATGCAAGGTGTAAGACCCACAGCTTTTGACATTTTGACCTGGAACGTCGCTGATTGGACAGTATCCGATTAGGTTTTTGGAAATGTTTGATTAGATTGAATTAGCGGGAGGGGTTCGAGTGTTGAACCCCTCTCCTTTTCGATCCTAAATAGGAGTGAATATGGGACAATATATCGTTCGGCGTTTGCTCCAGGCCATCCCAATGTTATTAATAGTAAGTATTCTCCTTTTTGCGCTTGTAAATTTGGCCCCTGGTGGACCCCTGTCCCAATATAGCCGTTCGAGACGTATGACTGCTGAAAGAGCAGCGGCACTCAAGCGGCAATTCGGTCTGGATAAGCCCCTGGCAGTTCAATATATTGTCTGGCTGGTCGGCAATGACTGGATGGCGATCGATACTGATGGCAACGGGATAACCGACAGCTATGGCACCCGCAAAGGCGTTTTACGTGGCGATTTTGGCTTCTCCTACAATACCCGTGAACCCGTATTGAACGAAATCTTTGATCGATTGCCAAATACTATATATTTAATGACTGTCACGCTTATTGTTGTCGGTATTGTAGCAATCCCAGTTGGCATCATTTCGGCGGTTAAACAATATTCTAAATTTGATCTAACCGCCACCACACTTTCATTTATGGGTCAGGCTATCCCGGAATTTTGGCTGGGACTACTCCTCATTCTATTTTTTTACGCTATATTGGAAAACCCATTTACGGGTGAATCTCTGTTCCCCCCTGGTGGCATGTATACAATCGGGGAGGATTTTTCAATATGGGACCGGATTCATCACCTCATCTTACCGGTGACAATGGGCATGGTGGGTTGGGTAGCCTGGTATTCCCGCTTCCTGCGTTCCAGCATGCTGGATGTAAAAAATCAGGATTACATGCGCACAGCCAGGGCGAAAGGCGCCAGTGAACGAAAAGTTCTCTACAAACACGGCCTAAAAAATGCACTTATTCCTTTAGTGACCATGTTTGCTCTGGATTTCCCATATATTTTCGCGGGTTCACTGTATGTTGAGATCATTTTTTCCTGGCCCGGTATGGGCCGGCTGTACTATAATGCTGCAACAGCCCGAGATTACCCAATATTGTTAGCGGTTCTGATCATTGGAGCAGTCATTATTCTTATCAGCAATTTATTGGCTGACATTGGATATGCTTTTTTGGATCCCAGAGTTCGTTTCGATTAAACGCAATCTATCATGACAAAAAGCGAAACACTCGACAAACATCAGGATTTAACCGCCGAGACTACAACATCCCGTTCACCCGAAAGTATGTCCGCGGTGGTCTGGCGCAGGTTCCGACGCCATCCGGGTGCCGTTGCCGGAGCAATCGTGTTATCTATTATTGTTATCGCAGTTCTACTGGCGCCCCTCTCCCCGTACGATCCCGTCAAATCGGATATCAAGAACAGATATCAGGCACCTTCCATCGAACATCCTTTTGGGACGGATGGATTGGGAAGGGATCTGCTGACACGTGTCCTTTACGGCGGACGGGTTTCTTTGTTTGTAGGCGTGATGGTGGTCATCATCACTTCTATTATTGGTATACCTACAGGTATGGTGGCCGGTTATTTTGGCGGTTGGGTTGATAATATCCTGATGCGTATACTCGATGCTGCACTGGCACTACCAACCCTTCTCGTCTTGATCCTGTTAAGCGCAATACTGCGAGAAGCCGACGTGCCGTATTTGAAAAGCAACAGCGTTATGACCATTGCGATTGTGATTGGAATCCTGTCGTGGATGACCGTGGCGCGTTTGGTACGGGCTATCTTTTTGTCTTTGCGTGAAACAGAATACGTCACAGCTGCTAGGGCTCTGGGGGCTTCGACTTTCGTTATCATGGTGGCTGAAATTCTGCCCAATGGATTTGGCCCCATTATCGTCGAGGCCACATTGGGAATTGGGTATGCCATTATGATTGAATCGGGTTTATCATTTTTAGGATTTGGAATCATGCCTCCTACGCCCAGTTGGGGAAATTTGCTCAGCAATGCCCAGTCACATCTGATTGAATATCCCTGGCTGGCGATCTTTCCCGGTTTGATGATCTTCCTGACAATCATCGCAATCAACTATATCGGCGACGGCTTGCGAGACGCCCTCGATCCCTACAAAGTGTTCAGTAAAATTAAGGAATAGAGGCATTAGTTTGACGACTACTAACGAACAACAGCCTTTGCTTGAAGTATCGGGTCTTAAAACGCACTTTTTTACAGAGGACGGTGTGGTCAAAGCCGTGGATGGGGTAGATTTTTACATTGAACCGGGTGAGATTCTGGGTTTGGTCGGCGAATCAGGCTGCGGGAAAAGCGTCACAGTTTTATCCGTCATGCGGTTGGTTGGTGTGCCCGGAAAGATCGTAAGCGGGGAGGTGATTTTTGAAGGCAGGGACCTGCGGGAGCTTTCGGATAATGAAATGCAAAGTGTTCGCGGCAACCGTATCTCAATGATATTTCAACAACCGCAATCCAGCTTAAACCCCGTGTTTACCATCGGCGATCAGTTGAACGAAGTTTATCAGATTCACGAAAATCTTGATAAGAAGGAAGCGACAGCACACTCTATAGAATTGTTAAGGATGGTCGGCATACCGGATCCGGAGCAGCGCGTAAACTCGTACCCCCACGAACTGTCCGGCGGGCAGGCCCAACGCGTGATGATCGCCATGGCCCTGGCAATTCATCCAGGCCTAGTGATCGCTGACGAACCGACAACTGCCCTGGATGTAACGATCCAGGCTCAGATACTTGACTTGATGCGCGATCTACGCAGCCAGACCGGAACCGCTATAATCCTCATCACCCACGATCTTGGGGTGATTGCAGAAACAGCCGACCGGGTAGCTGTGATGTACGCTGGGCAAATCGTTGAGCAGACAAACGTATCTGGTATCTTCGAGAGACCACTGCATCCCTACACGCAGGGCTTGATAAACTCAATCCCCGTGCTAGGTGAATTGAAGGACAAGCTGGATATCATCGAAGGCAACGTACCGAACCTTATAAACCTTCCTCCCGGATGCCGTTTTGCCCCGCGCTGCCGGCCGCGCAAAGAATACGATTTAACGATCTGTTCTGAATCAATTCCCGACATTAGACCTGCGGGGATCGATCACTCAGTCCGCTGCTGGCTTTACCATGACAAGAACCAGCACCAGGCTCCCTTATCGCTATCTCAGATATCCCCACAATGGTAAAGTCTATTACTGGCGAGCAATAGGAAAAGTATGACGATAGAAGAGTCAAACGGAACAGCTAAGGACCTGGTCACGGTAAATGACTTAGTGAAATATTTTCCCGTGCACGGTGGGGTCTTCAGACGAGTAGTTGATTGGATACAAGCAGTCGATGGGGTGAGTTTTTCTATCAGAGCCGGAGAAACCTTAGGGTTGGTTGGAGAATCTGGCTGTGGGAAGTCGACTGTGGGACGCACAATCCTACGTTTGCTTGAACCCACCAGTGGGGAAATGAATTTCGATGGGATGAATTTCTTCGAACTTGATAAACGAGAGCTAAAACCCTTGCGACGGGATATGCAAATCATTTTCCAGGACCCATTTACTTCGCTGAACCCACGCAGACCGGTGGGTGATTCTATCATGGCGGGTCTCAACTACCACAAGATCGGCACCAAAAAGGAACGTTCCGACATTGTAATGGAAACCCTGCATGAAGTCGGCCTGCAGGATTATCACGCGCAGCGCTTCCCGCACGAGTTCTCAGGCGGACAGCGGCAGCGAGTTGGCATCGCCCGGGCGCTTGCCTTACAGCCAAAATTCATTATTTGCGATGAGCCGGTGTCTGCGCTGGATGTGTCCATCCAGTCCCAGGTGCTCAATCTTCTGCAGGATCTACAGGAAGAATTAGGATTAACATATTTATTTATCGCCCATAACCTGTCCGTTGTTGAGCATATATCAGACCGCGTGGCGGTGATGTACCTGGGAAAACTCGTCGAACTGGCTCCCAGGGAGGAGCTGTACCAGAATCCCCTGCATCCTTATACGCAAGCGCTCATGTCAGCAATTCCGATCCCGAAACCCAATCAGGAAAGGGAACGCGTGATACTGCAGGGCGAAGTACCCAGCCCACAAAACCCTCCACCTGGCTGTAATTTCCACCCTCGCTGCCCGTTGGCAGCCGATCAATGTTCGCTCGAAGAGCCGCAGTTCAAGGAGGTGCGTGATGAACATTGGGTGTCCTGCTTCAGGGTGGCGTCGGAGTCCACAACCGGCTCATAATGTGAATTTAATTACTGTTTACCCAGGATGGCAAACACGGGGGATGTTTTAGTAAATTGCAATATTAATCCCGGATATATGTCTGGAAGGTGCGACCTTAGCGCTGAGTCTCGAATCGGCAATATTTGACGTGATATAAGGATTATTTGTCATTATTATATTGATATTTGTAACTATTTGTGATATATTGTTATAGATTAATCACAATGAGGTATATGGGATAATGAGCCAGCAAGATCACAAATTGTCATCCAGGCTTGACGATATCGATTTAAAAATCATCACCATACTCAACGAGGATGGCAGAACGCCTTTTTCCCAGATCGCGCAACGATTGAACGTCTCAACTGGAATGATCCGTCAGCGCTACCACCGCCTCGTTCAAGAAGGCGTCCTTCAGGTGGTGGCCGTAACCAACCCGATGCTTATGGGCTTTACAACAATGGCGCAGATCGGGGTGAAAGTTGATGTCAGCCGCTTACAAGAAATAGCCGATCAGATCGCTAACTTCGAAGAGGTCATCTACCTGGTGCTGCTAACCGGTAGTTATGATCTGCACATCGAAGTCGTATGCCGTGATAAATCTCACCTGTTGGATTTTCTTACCAATAAACTGCATTCTGTCGAGGGCATCAAAGATACCGAAACTTTTATCTGCATGCGGATTGCCAAGGAGGTTTACACGTGGACAGGATATCTGGATGAGCAGGCAACAGAAACAGATAGCTTGTAATGCGTTATACCGCTTAAGTCACTAATAACCGATCTATCAAACTGGAGAATAATAAGAATGCCTATCCCAAATGAGATCCTCTATTTGACCGAGGCTGATGTGCAGCAGACGCTTACGGTAGCCGAAGCAGTCGAGCTGGCCGAAAAAGGCATCAAGGCAGATGCTGCCGGGCAGGTTAATGGCGATAAGTTCTACATGGACGTTGGTGAGGATGGATTCGTCAAACCATTCTCCGGGTATATTGCCGGGGAAGAGTATTCCTTTATCAAAACTTTCAGCTACTTCCCCATTAATCCGGAAAAATACAGCCGTCCCACCACGTCTTCCATGGTGATCCTGCTGGATGCGGAGACCGGGCTGCCCGCTTGTTTCATGGAGGCAGGCTGGGTGACGGGATTAAAGACCGCCGCATCCACCGCGGTGACCACTGCTTACCTGGCGCGTCCCGAGTCAGAGACCGTGACCATTTTTGGCGCCGGAACCCTGGGCCGCCTGCATTTGCTCGCCGTTGCCGAGCGCTTCCGCCTTAAGCAGGCTTACTTCGTGGATATTCTGCCGGAGGTCGCCGAGGCGCGTGCGACCGAACTCGAACCGGTATTGGGTTTCCCGGTGAATGCTGTGTCCCTGGATGACCGGGAGAGCGTCGTAAGAAAATCTGACATCATTTTCACTGTCACCACAGGCAGCCAGGCGCTGTTCGAACACGCCTGGTTGAAACCGGGAACTTTTGTTGCTCGCCTGGGGTCCTACCAGGAAGTGGATTTTGATGTCATTACGAAGGCAGATAAAGTAGTCGTGGATAAGTGGAAATACGTCAGCCCTCGCATTCCCGAGATTGTCGCGCTGGTGGAGAAAGGCGAGTTTTCATTTGATGTTGTATATGCCGAATGGCCGGATATAGTTGCCGCGAAAGTACCAGGACGAGAAACTCCCGATGAAATCATTGTATACATCGCTTTAGGGATCTGGGGCGAGTATGCGGCCATTCTGCCAGAAGTTTACCGACAGGCAAAATCTATGGGATTAGGTCAGAGGCTGCCAGTGTCTTTTTGACCAGGTTAACTTAATACCTTTACACACCAGGCAGCAGACGATAAGTCAACTATTTTAAAAAGGAGAGCCACATGAGTATGCAAGGAACAAAAACCAATGCGCTGTTTAAAAAAGCGAGTGCGGTCATGCCTTACGGCGTGAATTCGAACTTTCGCTATTGGGGCGACGATGACACGCTGGTCATTACCCGTGGTGAAGGCACCTATGTCTGGGACGCGGACGGGAAACGTTATATTGATTACCGTCTCGGTTTTGGTCCCGTAATCTTGGGTCATGCCTATCCCGCAGTCGTGGAACGAGTCCAGGAGACTATCAAAGATGGCGTGGTTTTTGCCTGGACCACGCCCGGCGAAATCGACGTCTGTGAGCGCATCACGCGTATGTGCAACGTCGATAAGGTGCGTTTGACGAACACCGGCACTGAAGCCACAATGCACGCTTTACGTATCGCGCGCGCTCACACAGGACGAGAGAAGTTCATCAAGTTCGAGGGGCAGTACCATGGGATGGCCGATTATTTCATGTTCAGCACCGCCTCGTCAAATCCAGGAGCCCTGGGTTCCAAACGCAGCCCGATCAACTCACCGAACACCTCCGGTATTCCAAAGGGCATAAACCAGTACGTCATCAACCTGCCTTTCAACGATTTTGAGCGTTTGGAAGAAACCATCCATGCAAAGTGGGGCGACATAGCGGCAATTTTTGTTGAGCCGATGCTTGGAAATGCTGCGGGCATTATGCCTCTGCCGGGGTATCTCGAAAAAATGAGAGAGCTGTGTGACAAGTATGGCATTGTGCTGGTGTTCGACGAAGTAAAAACTGGCTTCAGGATTGCGAATGGTGGCGCCCAGGCGTATTTCAACATCCAGGCAGACCTGGTGACTTACGCCAAAGCTATGGGGAACGGGTTCCCGATAGCGGCCATCGCTGGAAAAGAAGACGTCATGATGACCATCCAACCTGGGGCGATGGCGCACGGCGGTACCTATTCGGGGAATATGGTAGGCACCGCGGCCGCAATCGCCACGCTCGAGCTTCTTGAAACGGAGCCGATCATTGATACGATCAATAAGCGCGGCCAGGCCCTGATGACTGGTATCGGAGAAATCCTGACCGAAGCAGGAATCCCGCATGCTGTCACCGGCGTGCCTGCGATGTTTGGCCTGGTCCTGGGAGTCGAGAATGAACCACACGATTTCCGGGAGTACTTCAATGGAGACGGCGACCTTTACGAAGAGATTGCGGCCCAGCTGATCGAAAGGGGCGTGCAGCCGGACGGCGATGCGCGTGAACCCTGGTTCTTGTGCTACGCACTGTCCGAAAAAGACGTGGACGAGACCTTAAACGTGTTCAATGAATCGGTCAAGGCTGCCAAAGCATAAACGACGCCACAAGCGCGTAAAAATCTTAGAACTTACGCAGTAGAAAAGGGAATTGGGAGTATTTGGGTGGGTTCTACCCACCCAAACACCCCCACCCTCCGCCCAACTGCGTAAGTCCTATATCTAATATACTAAGGAGAATACCATGCGAGTTTTGGTTCTTGGAGGCGCTGGGGCAGTCTGCAACGAGACGACCCGGGACCTGGCTTTATACAGCGATTTCGATGAGATCGTCGTGGCAGACTACAACCTGGAGGCTGCCAAAGCGTTGGTCGAAGAGATTGGGGATGGACGACTGACTCCGCTGCATTTCAATGCCGAAGATTACGGCTCCATGCTCAAGCAGTTTCCGGGATTTGACGTGGTTGTCAACGGTCTTCCATGGAAGTATGACCTGCCAGTCACCCAGGCATGCGTGGAGGTTGGCGTAAACGGCCTGGATGTCTCGACTGAAAAAGAACAATGGGACTATGACGCAACATCCAAGGAGAAAGATATCCTGTTTATCCCTGGTGTCGGAGCCACGCCGGGCATCACCAACGTTATGGCGCGCAGCGCCGCAGACCAGATGGACGAGGTGGATGAAGTCCAGATCAACTTTGCGGCTTTCCGCTGTCCGGCGCCTGCACCCGGATTGCTGATCACCTTCCTTTGGGAATTCCACCCGAAAACTGAATCGCGGACGTATTATGAGGATGGTGAATTTATTTGGGTGGGGCCCTTTGAAGGTCTGAAAATGGTAAACTTCCCCGGCGAGATTGGCGAACAAGAAGTATGTTACATCCCTCACCCTGAGACGCGCACCATGCCTAAAAGCCTGGGCGCCAAGGCCGTCTCGGTGCGAGGTTGTTTCCCACCGCACGCCATGCGACTGGCCAAGTCCATGTTGGAATCGGGCCTGTACAGCGAAGAACCGATCACAGTAAAAGGTATTGACACAACCGCCTTCGAGATGATGCACGAGATACTGCTCGAACTACCCGAGACCAAAGAAACTCCGCTCTGGGCCTATGGCCTTATTGTGGATGTCTGGGGCAAGCGTGACGGCAGTACCGTGAAAATCAGGCATTGGAGCGAGCACCCGCCTATGGATGAATGGGGAGGCCGGGCTGCGTATTATAAAAACATCGCCATTCCATTGAGCATTGGTGCACAGATGATCGCCCGAGGTGATATAGAAGAGAAAGGTGTTTTACCGCCTGAAACCGTACTTGCTCCGGATATTTTCTTCGCTGAATTGGAGAAGCGCGGAATCAAGGTTGAACAAGAGAGTCTGTGAAGTTTTAAAAGCGTCAGGAGCTTGGTAAGGGTCACTATTATCATTCTCCTGCCAGCCTTTTTATGAGCGCTTGCTGAGTTTGGGCACGAGTGAAGAAGGAGAAAATATGTTTACAGAAACGCCAGATATTGTCCCTTTTACATCTTCAAATAAGAGCGAGGTTTTAAGCCCGACGGAGTTAGAGACCATAAAGAACGGCACATTGGAGCTATTATCTGAAACGGGCATTTATTTCCCGAGCAAAAAAGCGCTCTCGATTTTTTCGGATCATGGGGCTGTTGTGGATTGGGATTCGGAAATCGTACGCATCCCGCCGGACCTGGTGAAAAAGGCGATGTCTAACGCTCCCCGCAGTTTTGTGTTGGGCGGGCGTGAAGAACGTTTCGATTTAATGCTTGATGGCATGCATACTTATCTGAGCACGGATGGATGCGGGGTGCATGCGATTGACCTGGAAACCCGCCAGAAGCGCTCATCACGGAAAGATGACATCGCCATGATGGCGCGTGTTAGCGATGCCTTACCGTTGATAAGTTTCTTTTGGCCCTTGGTCAGCGCCCAGGATCACGGAAAAACGGCACAACTGCACGAATGCCACGCTGGCCTGACGAACACCCTCAAGCACGTACGGGGGGGCACAACAGTGCACCCAAAGCTTGCCAAATATATTGTTGAGATGGCGACCGTGGTGGCGGGCAGCGATGAGGCCAGGCGCCAGAGACCACCCATTAATGCGAATATATGCACCATCGCTCCCTTGGCGCACGACACCGATGGCATCGAAACAGCGATGGTATACGCGGAAGCGGGTATCCCTACCAGTTTTATGGCCATGCCTACGATGGGTTCAACCGCTCCTGCTTCTCCTCTCGGGGCGATGGTGGTTGGTGACGCAGAAGTGATCAGCATGATGGTCTTGATCCAATTGGCATACCCGGGCGCGCCTGTGTTTCATTCCATCATTCCCTCTCTGATGGACCCGCGCACCGGTGGTTATATTGGAGGAACATCCACGCCTTTCTCAATCATGAACGTGCAGCTCGCGCATGCCTGGAACGTGCCCAGCCTCGGAGGCGGTTCGACCTCCAGCGATGCGCAGGAAATCGGCTGGTGGTCAGGCACCGACAGCGGGTATGGGGCAGTCGAAATTGTGCTCGCCGGGGGCGAGGTCTGTGGCTATTTAGGGATGTTGGGGTCTTCGATGATCCTATATCCGGAGCAGATCATCCTGGAGCTCGAGATGTGCCAATATGCATACGATATGTTCGAGTTGTTTGAATTCAATATAAGCAACATGGCGCTAGATGTGATTAAAAAAGTTGGCCCGCGGGGCCATTATTTACGCGAAAAACACACCCGACAGCATATCCGCGATTTTCGTTATTCACCGCTCTTCCGGCAGAAAGATGAAGAAGGAAATTCACGCCCACCCCAGGAAGCGGCTTTAGACGAATTCAAGCAAATCTATCAAAACCACCAACCTGAGCCGCTGCCGGATGATGATCTGAGAGAATTGGATCAAATCCTGGCTGCTGCTGAACGGACGGCGGAAAACTTAGGATAGTTACATGGAAGAAAAACAAGCTACGGAAAAATCGGTTAACCCGCTGCCAAAACATGCGCAGGTTGTCATTATCGGGGGTGGCGTTATCGGCTGCAGCACAGCCTACCACCTGGCCAAACTTGGCTGGAAGGACGTGGTGCTCCTGGAGCGCGCCCAGCTTACCGCGGGTACGACCTGGCACGCGGCAGGCCTGGTGGAAGCCGGAGGATTTTTCAGCGCTACCACGATCGGAATGGCAAAATACACGATCGAGCTTTACGGCGCCCTGGAGCGGGAAACCGGGCTGTCGACCGGTTACAAAGGCGTTGGGATGCTCGAGTTTGCCACGTCCAATTCCCGTTTGGAAGAGTTCCGCCGTATTGCTGCTTTTGACCGTTTATTTGATGTTCCCATGGAGGAGATCTCGACTGAACAAGTCAAGGAATTGTGGCCGTTAGCTTATACAGACGATATCCTGGCTGGTTTTTTGACTGCCAAAGATGGCCGCGTTAATCCTATCGACGTCACGATGGCACTGGCCAAAGGCGCTCGTATGCGCGGTGTCCAGGTCATTGAAGAAACCGCGGTTACCGGGATCACAGTAGAAAAGCGGCGAGTGACTGGTGTTGTCACAGATAAAGGAGAAATTCAGGCCGAATATGTGGTCAACTGCGCCGGGATGTGGGCGCGCGAACTCGGTAAGATGGCGGGTGTTAATGTCCCACTACAGCCAACTGAACACTACTATCTGATCACGGAACCGATTGAGGGCATCGACATAGAATTACCCGTTTTGGTGGATCTCGATAAGTATGCCTACTATCGTGAAGAAACCGGCGGCATTCTATTTGGCCTGTTCGAACCTGCCTCGGCGCCCTGGGCTTTGAATGGGATCCCGGAGGATTTCAGTTTTGGCGAAATCAAGCCCGATTGGGACCGCATGATGCCATATCTCGAAGAGGCCATGAAACGGGTCCCTGTCTTAGAGACGGCCGGGATTCACAAATTCTTCTGCGGACCGGAAAGTTTCACACCAGACCTGGAACCCATGATGGGTCTGGCGCCAGAACTGGATAATTTTTACGTGGCTGCGGGATTCAATTCGCTTGGCATACTCCTGGGGGGTGGTGCAGGAAAAGTGCTGGCGCAGTGGATTGTCGATGGCGTGCCGGAAGTCGATGTGACCGAGATCGATATCGCGCGCATGCTTCCTTTCCAAAACACGCCCAACTACCTGAAAGACCGGGCAGTTGAAGTGCTCGGGTTTATGTTCGAAGAGGGATACCCGTATAAGAATTTCAAAACAGCACGCAGCGCGCGCAAGTCGGCTTTTCATGACAGGCTTGCAGCGGCGGGCGCTTATTTCGGCACGTATGCCGGGTGGGAATATCCGGAATGGTTTGCGCCAGAAGGTGTTGAGCCTAAAGCGGAGTACACCTGGGGGCGGCAGAATTGGTTCGAATACAGCGCCGCTGAACACCGGGCTGCCCGCGAAAACGTGGCCATGCTTGATTATTCGGTGATGGGGAAAATATTGGTGCAGGGAAAGGATGCAGAAAAATATCTGAACCGCATCTGCGCGAACAATGTTGCCGTGCCCGTCGGCCGCTGCGTCTATACCCAGTGGTTGAACGAGACCGGAACTATCGAGGCAGATTTAACCGTCACGCGCCTGGCCGAGGACCAGTTCCTCATCCTCACTGGCGATGGCACCATTACCGCGGTTCAGACCTGGCTGAGACGGCATATCCCTGCGGATGCTCACGCCTTCGTCACGAATATAACCTCAGCGTACAGCGTGCTGAACATCCAGGGACCGAATTCACGCGACTTTTTAAGCCGCGTCACGCATGCTGATATGTCCAATGAAGCGTTCCCATTCCTAACAATGCAGGAGATTGATATCGGCTACGCGCTGGTCAAGGCCATCCGTATCACTTATGTAGGTGAACTGGGTTGGGAGCTGTACATCCCCACGGAATTTTCGCTGCATGTATTTGATACGCTGGTGGAGGCAGGCAGAGATTTCGGGCTGACACATATGGGTTTGGCGGCATTGGATACGCTGCGCCTTGAAAAGGCCTACCGTGATTACGGAAACGACACCGACAATACGGACTCGCCGTTAGAGATGGGCCTGAGTTATTTTGTGGATTTCGATAAGCCTGGCGGTTTTATAGGTAAAGATGCCCTTCTTAAGCGCAAGGAGGCCGGGCTGGAATACCGCATGGTGCAGTTCCTGCTGGAGGATCCAAAGCCGCGGATGTACTACGGTGAGATCATTTACCGGGATAATATACCCGCAGGTTATATAATGTCTGGTGGCTACGGACATACATTGGGGGCATCGGTCGGTGTTGGGCCTGTTGAAAACGAGGGGCAGGTCGTGACCGCTGATTATATCAAGAGCGGCTCTTATGAAATTGACATCGCCGGGGTACGTTATCCCGCTAAAGCATCTCTCAGACCGATGTATGATCCTAAGCTAAAACGAGTGCGCTGCTGACAACGATATTCCGGGAAACTGATTGTTGATATTATCAAACCAACTTCCATCGGTTTCCCGGAAACTTCCTACAAACCTACTCAGTCAGTCACCCAATCCAAACCTAACTCCTCCAGCTTGGCTTGAGTTGGAACGCCGGTTTGGACATCCCAACCGCACATCTCAAAATAGGTATCTAGCGCAGTCTCGAACTCGTCACGATCAATCTTCCAACCGTCGCTCGGACCGCCCTTGAGCGGTTTGAAGAGTTTTTCCGGCAGCACGTCGTCTTTACGGTCTAGACCTTCGCGGGCGTTAAATGAACGCATCATGTTGATACGCCGCTCACCCATCATCTGCAGTTCATCAAAACTCACGTCTTTCCAACCGGTAATGGTGCGTACGGCTTCAACCATATCATCGGGGCCGTAGAGCTGCCAGGCGGGGCCGAATACAAACTGGCACAGGTTCAGGCTGTCCATGGCGCTGTACATGCGCTGTGAGGCGACAGTGAAACGTATTTTTTCATCGCTCAACGAGCGGGGTTCCTGCTCTTCGCTGAAGCCCAGCACGGCCATGCGTTCAGTGTAGAATTCGAGATCCTCTTCGATGGCCGGATCGTGTTCGTGGCTCTGGTGGTCCGCTCCGTAGGGATTTGCGGCGTAAATTAGCGTTAATGAGCGTTTGACCTGCGGCATATGAGCCGGCGCTTCCTGCCCTTTGAACGTGATCAGGTACGCCTCAGTACCACGCCCAATCTTTTTAGCGGCGCGCTCGGATCCTTCAGCCAGCAGGTCTCCGAAGCCCTCGCGTTTGGCAATTTTTTCTGTCAGCCTTACCATTGACTCGGCGTTGCCCCAGGTGAGATCTAACCCATCCGTGTCCTCCAGGGTCAGTTTTCCTTCGTTGAAGGCTTCGAATGCCCACGAGATGGTCGCGCCGCACGAAATGGTGTCCATGCCGTACTTGTTACAAATCTCGTTTGCTTTGCTGATCGCCTGCAGATTATCGATGGCGCAGTAGTTACCAAATGTAGAAGTGGTCTCGTATTCAGGACCGCCGTAATGCGGGTCGACCTTGTAAGGTCCCTTTGTTATCTCGACCACGCGCTTGCAGCGCACAGTGCATGCGTAGCATGTATCGCGTCCCAGGCGGTCCTGTTTGCCCTCAGCTGCGCCCCTCAGGATGGTGTCGTACATGGTCGTGCCGTCTATGGCTTCCCATCCATCGAAAACGCCGCTGTTGTAGTTGTAACTTGGCAGAGTGCCAGTTGTCTGGTTTGAACCGGTCGTCTCAGCGGTGCCGTATTTGGCCAACCCTTCAATATCGGAGTCGGCCAGGTTGGCTGCGCCCCATTTGGCCAGCTCCCTGAGACCGGCTTTATCGGCCGCGACAGGGCGATTCACCCCGCGTACGGCCACCGCTTTAAGGTTCTTGGAACCCATCACCGCTCCCATACCCGTACGACCGTTTGCGCGGTTGGACATGCTGAAGATACCGGAGAACCGCACGCCATTTTCTCCAGCGGGCCCAATTTGAAGGACTTCGATCTTATCGTCGCCCAACTCACCTTTTATCGCCGCTTCGGCCTCGCCTGTAATTTTGCCCCACAGGTGAGTCGCATCGCGCAGTTCGTAATTCCCGTCTTTTATCCACAAATATACAGGCTTTTTTGCCACCCCCTTGATCACAATGGCGTCGAAACCGGAGAATTTAAATTCCGCGGGCCAGAAACCGCCGCCTTGCGAGTCACCAATCGCGCCGGTGAGCGGTGATTTGGCGGCCGCGGTCACCCGGCTTTGGCCCGAAATGGGCGCCCCGGTCAAGACGCTGAGTGCCAGCACCAGCACGTTTTCGGGGCCGAGAGGATCTGCTCCCACAGGTACCTCATTGAGCAAATAATACATCGCAAACGCGCTGCCGCCCATGTATTTGCGGTAGAATGCTTCGCCCGGCTCTTCAACTTCGAATTGACCGCTGGTCAGATCTACGTGCAGTAATTTCCCGTTATAGCCAAAAGCCATTTTCCTTTCTCCTTTTATGTCCGGATTACTCTATCAGCGATACTTGCAAACCACCACTGATCGATGAAAAAATCTTCACTTCGTCGCCGTCTGATAAACTGCGCGCGGTATCCGTCTCGTGCTCATTGTTCACGCTGATAACAACTCTGCGGTGGATGTCGAAAATCTCAAGAATGTCGGCAAGCATGGCGCCTTCATCCAACTGCAAGACCGCGCGCCCTTTCGCTTCGGCGGGGAGCCTTTCTCGTAAGACTGAATAAAGCTGCAGGTGGATTTCCAAAGTTTCCTCGTTGTGCACATTTGCAAAGATAATGGTAAATGCCTGAATTTATCTTAAAGTTTAAACAGCCAACTACCTATTTTAAGTTTTTTAAAATCTGGCGAGAAGCATTTCTGCCACCGATGCCGGTTACACCTCCTCCTGGATGGGTTGCAGCACTGCACAAGTATAAACCATCGATTGGAGCGCTGTATTGTGCATATCCGGGTATCGGTCGCATCCACATGAATTGGTTCATGGTCATTTCTCCATGAGATGGATTGCCTTCGGGAAGATTGTACACTTGTTCCATATCCAAGGGGGTAATAACTTTATAATGCCGGATACTTCGGTCGAAGTCAGGCGCATATTCTGAAAGCGTGTTTATCACCAGTTGACCGATTGTTTCTCGTAGTTCGTCCCAATGACCTTCGCTCAATTTGTAAGGCATATACTTCACCGTAACGGACATGGTATGGTTGCCTTCGGGGGCCAGAGACGAATCGGATAGTGTGGGGATTTGTATATCCAGATATGGTTGTTTTGAATATGATCCATATTTTATCGGATCATACGCCTTTTGGATGTACGTCACTGTAGGAGCGATTTGGATGTGACCGCTGAGGAGCTGTTCTGTCCTTTCATTTAATCCGGAGAATTTGGACAGCGTATCCAGAGCGAAATGAACTCGCGCCATTGTGCCCTGATACTTGATATTGTTGACATGCCTGATGAACTTTGGGTCCAGATAATATGGATCGACAAGATTCAAAAATGTGGTCCGAGCGTCCGTCGCTGAGATAACAACCTTGGCTGAAATCAGATCGCCATTGGCCAACGTTACACCTACGGCCTTTTCATCCTGTATGTTTATTCTAATGACTTTGGCATTCGTCCGAATATCTGCTCCCAGGCTTTTGGCAGCCATTGCCAAAGCCTGAGTCAGCGTGCCCATGCCCCCTTTCACCTGGCCGCTGGAGCGGAATAGGTCGGTGTTGCTTATTGACCAATTATGAAGAAATGTATATGCTGTACTGTTAATTTCCTGAGGCCCCAAAGAAGAGTAAATGATGGCTGAGGCGGCTATTGCCCCTTTCACTATGTCAGACTGAAACCACTCGTCAAGTAAATCTGAAATCGACATTGGCAGTATGCGCACAAGCTGAGCGATGTGCTTCCATCCCAATCCGCGTACGGGGTTGACGAAACCATATAACTCCTTTAAATTGTTCAATCCTACTTCAGGTAAATCTGGCGGGATAATATTATTCATCTCGGCAACGATGCGGCTAATTTTTCGCATCCATTGGATGAAATTGGGATATGCCTCTGCATCAGCCTGGGAAAATTTGGATATTTCCTGGATGGTGCGATTTACATCGTGCCAGATGGTTAAATGATTTCCACCAGGTAGTAATGATAATATCAGGGGATCTGTAGGAAGAATTTGAAATCCATATTGACTCAAATTTAGATCGGCAACCACATCAGGTGCCAGATGGCCAGATCCGCCAGCCAGGGATGAAAACTTGAAGCCGGAATAAAACTCCTCGGTTATGGCCGCACCACCGACAACTTTTCGTTTTTCTAAGAGAAGTACTGTGCGTCCAGCTTTGGCAAGGTATCCTGCGGCAATCAATCCGTTGTGCCCTCCGCCGATCACAATCACATCGTATATCTTATGTTGTTTGTTCAGCGAGGACATCTATTTCTCCGTAGTTCTAATTGCCATCTTTCAATATTTCTGCTACTGCCATCCGTCCGGGGGTGCCGGTGATACCTCCGCCTGGATGGGTGCCTGAACCGCACTGGTAATAATTGCGAATTGGTGTGCGATATTTTGCCCATCCGGGAATCGGTCGCATGAAAAATAGTTGGTCCAGCATCAGTTCACCGTGGGAAATATTGCCTTCTGTGATTCCAACCGTTTGTTCGATATCCCAGGGGGTAATGACCTGTTTGTGCAAGATCAAGTCTTTGATATTGGGAGCAAATTCGGCCAGGGTATCGATGACGGCATTTCCAAAAGATTCGCGCTGCTGGTCGCGGTCGCCGTGGGTGGGCATGTCGTAGGATGCGTATTGAACGAAAATTGACATGACATGTTTGCCAGGCGGAGCCAATGTTGGATCGACAGTAGAAGGAATGATGCAGCCCATGAACGGCCTTTTGGAGAAACTACCGTATTTGGCATCATCGTAAGCCCGTTCCAGGTAAGCCACACTGGGGCAGATCTCTTGCATGGCTCGCATTAATGCCTTATCCTGCATTGCCGGGAAATCGGGCAATCCATCCAGTGCCAGGTTGACTTTGCCAGAAGAACCTCGGAATTTGTATTTACTAATTGCATCAACCAGGTCAGAAGGTAATAATTTCTCGTTCACCAGCTTGCAGAAAGTTACCTTGGGATCACAACCGGAGACGATGGTTTTACCATATACCTCATCTCCGTTTTCCAGGGCAACGCCAACGGCCTGCCCATCTTTGATGATCACTTGTTCGACTGGGGCGTTGCATCGAATTTCTGCACCAAAACTGCGAGCAGCGCTGGCAATAGCCTCACTCACACCGCCTGTGCCGCCTCTTTGGTGTCCCCAATTGGATGACGCCCCATCCAGTTCACCCAAGTAGTAATGCAGCAATACATATGCTGTGCCCGGCGATTTTGGACCAAGGAATGTTCCAATGATGCCGATTTGTGCCTGAGTTGCGATGAGAACATCGGTCTCGAACCACTCGCTGAGAAAATCGTAAGCGCTCATGGTCATAATTTTAGTAAGCCAGTAGAACTTCTCTTTTCCCAGGGATTTCAGGTGGCTTCCAAAAGCACGCAAAGTCCGCAGCCCTTCCAATCCAGGGTTGGCTGGATTGGGCGGGATCATCGTCAGGATCGGCCTCACTGCCCTGGCCAGGTCGTACATCATATTGCTGAAAACCGGATAGATATCCGCATCCCGTTTTGAATGGCGCCGAATCTCTTCGAGAGTGTCGTCTTCATCGGCATAGGATGCGATATAGTTTCCATCTTCCATAGGTGTGAAAGCACCCTCTAGCGGCATTATATGCAAGCCATGTTTGGGCAATTGTAATTCTTGGATGATTCTGGGTGGTAAGAGACTGACCACGTAAGAGTAAACAGTGTATTTGAAACCAGGGTAGATTTCTTCTGTGACAGCCGCACCGCCTACGATGTGGCGCTTTTCAAGCACCAACACCCGTCGCCCTTCCTTAGCCAAGTAAGCTGCCGCCGTAAGCCCATTATGACCGCCGCCTATGATGATTGAGTCGTAACGCTTTGCTTTTGAATTCATCAGATCATACCTGACCCAGGGATTTCTTTCTCGGAGGGTTGAAAAACGGCATTTTTACGACTGTTGCCAGTGCCCTTTTACGGTTGGCATCGATAGTAACTTCTATGTCAACCCGGTCTCCGGGGTGTGTAAATTGGGGTTTGAGTCGGGCTATTGCAATATATTTTTTTAGCATGGGGGACCACATGCCACTGGTTGCTTTACCGATTTGCAGCTCACCCGAATAGACCGGGACAGCATCATTCCAGGCTTCATGAGGCAAATAGAGCGGCATCCCAAATCCAGCGTAAATGGCCTCAAGGGAATTCAGGTCTAATTCCAGTCCCACTGTCTTCCAGATGGGGCCGCGAGCAGACTCATTTCGTAATGCTTTCTGGCCAATGAAGTACTCTTTATCCAGCTTGACCGACCAACCTAATCCTAATTCAAGTGGTGATGATTTTTCGAACTCGTAAACCACTTTCTTAGATGAATAGAAGTCAACATCGGTGAGCAACAACCCGGCTTCAATGCGCGCCATTTCAAGAGCGAAATCACCGAATGGAATCAATTGATATGCCTCGCCGGCTTCGAAAATCGCGTCCCACAGCTTCACTCCCAGATGGGGTTCCACCCAAATTTCGTAGCCTAAATCGCCCGTATAACCGGTTCGGGATATTTCCACTGGAATTCCGCCTACCTCGGTATTCAGTATGTGAAAATAATGTAAGTGATCCAAATCTGCATCTGTGAGAGTTTTGAGAAGTTGCCGCGAGTATGGTCCTTGTAGCGCCAATACGCCCAAGTCAGTCACATCTTCAATAACGACATCCAGTCTGACCGCATTGTCTTCCAGCCAGAACAACCACGGATCTCCGGTTGTCAGCCGGAAGGAGTGTTCATTCAATCGAGCCAGGAGGCCATCGTCCATGATTTTGCCATCATCATCGCACCAGGGGGTGTACAAAACTTCTCCGATGCTGCATTTTGAGACATCCTGCGTGACGATGCGGTCCAGAAATCGGTCGGCATCCGGCCCGTGGACATGGTATTTGGGGATTGGAGACATATCAAAAACAGCGCAAGCTGTCCGAATTGCATAATATTCCTGGATGTGGTCCGGGGCATACATATCCGCCAACAGCCAGTTTTGCCACAAACTCCAGTTATAGACTTCACAAAATTCCGAAGTCCGTGGGTGAAAGGGGGTTAGCCTCATATCATTCTATTATCAATAAAATCCAGATAAATGTAAGCGTACAATAGCCTTAGGAGCGAACCCTGATTCCCTTGGGGTCGTACATTGGGCGCATCGAACCACTGGCGGGATACCGTTCACCGGCAATGTCAATCTCGTAGGTACCGCTGTTGATGAAATCCGCGGTAGCGCCATTTTCGTTCTCCACAAATCCCATCCCCATGGCACCGCCCAAGGTAAAGCCATATGCGCCAGTTTGTAGATAACCCACGATCTCCCCATCCCGGTAAATAATTTCGTTCCCGAAGAGAAGAGGTTCCGAATCATCCAGAAGGAACTGCACCATCCGATACTTGAGCGGGCCACTCTCCCGGTGGCGTAGGAGAGCGTCTCTGCCAATGAAGCCCCCCGGTTTGTCAAAGTTTACAGCAAAGCCAAGCCCTGCCTCGAGGGGAGTATCCAAATTATCCATATCATGACCGTATTCGCGGTATGCTTTCTCGATGCGCAGCGTGTTCAAAGCCTGGAAGCCAGCATGCCTCAAGCCCAGGTCTCGCCCGACTTCAATCACCGCCTCGTAAACATGGGCAGAAAACTCGGTCGGGACATACAGTTCGAAACCCAATTCGCCTTCATAGGTGACGCGCATGACGAGCGCCAGCGCATAGTTTATGTCGATCTCCTGCGCAGTCATATAAGGGAACGCTTCTTTCGATACATCTGCGGTCGTGACCCGCCGCATAAGTTCACGGGATTTGGGGCCTTGAATATTGATTAGCGTGTACCCCGAAGTCACATCAGTGACCAAGGAAAAAGCATCATCAGGCGTATACTTTTTTAGCCACATGAGGTCATGGGTGTAGAAATCACCTGCGCTGACAATGAAGTATTTGTCCTCTGCCAGGCGGGTGACAGTTAAATCCGCCTCCATTCCGCCGCGCTCGTTCAACCATTGAGTGTAAACAACTTTGCCAACGGGAACAGCAACATCGTTTGCGCAGATATTGTTTAATACCATTTCTGCATCCCGTCCCTGCACGAGGAATTTCGACATTGAAGTGACATCCATGAGAATCACGTCTTCCCTACAGGCTTTGTGTTCTGCGGCCAGGTATTCGAACCAGTTCTGGCGGCCCCATGAGTACGCTTCGATCTTTGCTTCCACACCGGGAGGCGCGTACCAGTCAGGGATTTCCCACCCCATTCCTTCGGTGAAGAATGCCCCCGCCTTCGCTAATTGATCATGGATGGCAGTCTTGCGGACGTTCCGGGCGGTCTGATTTGTAAAATTGGGGTAGATAAGTTGGTACTGTAAGCCCAAAGTTTCCACGGTTCGATCAGTCAGAAACTTTTGGTTGCCCTGGAAGGGGATGCGCCGGGCGATATCGATGTGGGTGGATTCGACTGGACAATATCCATCGACAATCCACTGAGCCATGATTTTCCCAACACCACCGCCCTGGAGTATGCCCAGGGAGTTCAGTCCGGCGGCAACGTAGAAGTTTTCTAGTTCTGGCGATTCCCCGAGTAAGGGACCGCCATCGGGCGTAAAGCTTTCGGGTCCGCAGAAAAATTTGTGGATGCCCGCATTTTGGAGTACTGGGATGCGCTCAGTGGCCAGTTCAATATACGGCATCATGCGGTCCCAGTCCGGGGTTATCTCTCCAAAGGAGAAGTCCTTCGGAATGCCATCCATTCCCCATGGGGCAGCAACAGGTTCAAAAAATCCGATCAACAGCCCCCCCACTTCTTCCCTGAAGTAGGAGTAGCGGCCAAAATCTTCGATGATTGGTAATTCCGGGTGCACACCTTCGATGGGTTCGGTGAGTAAATAGTAATGCTCTGCCGCATGGAGCGGCACGTTTACCCCGGCCATCTTGCCCACCTCTCGGCCCCATAACCCGGCGCTGTTTACTACGATTTCTGCTTCAATTGCTCCTTTTTCTGTGATCACTCCGCTTACACGTCCATTGTTTTTATTAATCCCGATCACTGCTGTCTCTTCGAAGATTTTTACTCCTTCCATCCGGGCGCCCTTGGCCAACGCCATTGTGAAGTCGACGGGATTAGCGCGTCCATCCTCTGCTGTATAAAACCCAGAAAGAATATCGCTGGTGTTGGCGAGCGGCCACATCTCTTTAACTTCTGAAGGGGAGATTTCTTGATAATTGACCCCGAGCCTGCGAGCGGCGGCGGCCATGCGGCGCCTCTCCTCCAGCCAATCCGGGGTGCATGCCAGCTGCAGGTAACCTATCGGATTGAATCCTGTTGACTGGCCGGTTTCGGCCTCAAGGGTCTTCAATAACTCAATTGTGTAAGTTGACATTTCGACGCTCAGCTCGTCCCCGCTTGGCGTTACCACAAGGCCTGCTGCGTGCCAGGTGGTCCCGGCGGTCAATTGACTGCGTTCCAACAGAACGACGTCCCGCCAACCAAGTTTTGTGAGATGGTAGGCGATGCTGCACCCAATCACACCCCCTCCGATGATGACTACTTGAGCATGCGATGGTAATGAGTTATTGTCAGGTTTTTGCTCGAGGTCTTTGTTCACGTCAATCTCCATAATAATTTGAATAATCGTTGGGTCAAATGCGTTCAACCAGCTTTCGCAGGATGCGGTTCACTTGAATCGTTGTCCTCACCATTGTCAAGCACATTGGGAGGCAGCCAGGTGTCATTATCTTTTATTTTGACGGGCAGGAGGTAAGTCTGTGTATGGCGTACACCCGGTATCTTGCCTAGTTTCTCAATTATAAAATCGTACAATTCTTTAAGTTCGCGCGCCCGTATGGAGACAATTACGTCCGTATCGCCGGTAGCGCAGGCCAGGTAGCTCACTTGTGGAAATTTTGCCACATGATCAGCCACTTCGAGCAGCCGTCCTGCTTCGGTTTCGATGAACACGTCGGCCAATATGCAGTAGCCGATTGCATCCGGGTTGATAATGGAGTGGATATTGATGATGTCTTGTTCGATCAGCACGTTGATACGATTATTGATCGTGCGCGCTGTAATATCCCCCAACTGTCGCGCGATCTCGGCACTCGACATGCGGCCGTCTTTGTTGAGCAGCGTAATGATTTTCCAGTCCGTCTTATCAGGTTGGTACATAAGCCCTAACCTATCTATGGAAACAACTATTGGATATTTGTTTTGCGGTGTCAGGATAACTTATTATTTCCGAAATGTCAATAGAAGGTAGATGTTATTTCTGAATCGGACGTAATTGCTAAAAAGAATGGAGTAAAAAGAAATATTTATGTTATAATCTGCCTTGATAAGGATCAGTTAATCGGTAATTCGATCCCTGTCAAATTACTATGTTCAGTAAATCGCGCTGGCATATCTAAAGGAGTGTATGGCATGAACGTTAACGAAAAGAGTATTCTTCTGGAGAAATTAACTGAATCACACTCTGCAATCCGGGCAGCCATTAAGGGGATTGATTTGGAATTGCGCGTTTATTCGGATGGTGACTGGCAGGTCAGGGATATCCTTGGTCACATCGCTACCTGGGACCGCGAGGTGACCAGGTCTCTCCGCGCTTACCTGGTCGGAGCCGAATACGCAATTCCTGGACTCGATGAAGACGAAACAGATTTTAACGAGCAGGCAGTTCTGGATCAGAGGACATTGTCGAACCAACAAATAGTCGCTGAATGGGAACAGGCGCGCGTAGACTTCAACGACGCTCTCTCCGAGATTCCGCTCGATAAATATCCCGGCGATTTACTTTATCCCTGGGGCGATGAACGCGGCAGCATATACAAGCTGGTTGAATTTATGATCGAGCATGACCTACAGCATAAAGACGAAATTGATAGAGCCATACTAGCTGCGGAAAAAGATTAAGCTAACCGGTCTGACCTATTAACTATCAGTCTAGCTATAAAAAGGGTGAGCAGTATGGCAAATATTAAACCCATCCAGGCCAAATTGCGATTCGATATTCTCAGCGCAGATCAGGTTGCAGAGATTGGGGCAGCCACACTGCATGTTTTAGAAACTGTTGGCGTGCACTTCCCTTCAGAACGCGCATTGACCGTCTTTAAGGAGCATGGTGCGTTGGTAGATGATGCGAGTCAGATCGTGAGGCTCGCTCCCGACCTGGTGCAGGATGCGATGAGTCACGCGCCTCGTGTTTACACGCTGTCTGGACGGGCTGAAGGAACGTATCTGATTCTCGATGGTACATCCAGCTATTTCTCAACCGATGGCTGTGGAACGGAGACGATAGACAATGAGACAAGGGAGCAGCGCGGCTCCACCAAAGCCGATGTAGCCATGATGGCCCGCGTAGCGGACTATCTCTCATCGGTTTCGTATTATTGGCCGATCGTCAGCGCTCAAGATCACGGGTGGGCTGCGCCATTACATGAATTGGACGCCAGTTTCAACAACACATCCAAACATATCCAGAGCGCTACGATTATCGGGGAGAAACTGGCTCACCATTCTTTGCGTATGGCAGAAGTGATCGCCGGTGGCCGTGACGAAATGCGCGCTCGACCACCGCTCTCCAGCTTAGTCTGCACCATCGCCCCACTCGGTCAGGACAAGAACGGAATAGAAGGTGCAATGGTATTTGCAGAAGCTGGGATGCCAGTGGGTTTTATGGCAATGCCCAATATCGGCTCCACTTCCCCTGCGACAATGGGCGGAGCCCTGGTAGTAGGCAATGCCGAGATCGTCAGTGCGATGGTATTGATGCAGTTGGTTGCTCCAGGTGCGCCGGTTTTCCACTCACTGTTGGCATCAGTCATGGATCCGCGGTCCGGGAATTACATTGCCAGCCTCTCCGAAAAATACTTGTGCAACGCCGCTGCTGTGCAGTTGGCGCACGATTGGGGGGTTCCGGCTCTTGGCGGGGCCTTTAGCGTTGATTGCCCTGAGCCGGCCTCGTGGCAGCTTGGCAGGGACAGCGTTTACACCTCGCTGTTGACGCCACTTGTGGGAGCGGACATGGTCGAAGGTCTTGGTTTACTGCGGGCTGCGACATTACTTCTGCCTGAGCAGATCATTTACGACGACGAGATTTACCACACCCATCGTGTTCTGGCGGAGGGGATCGATACCAGCCCGGATAATCTGGCATTGGATGTGATTCAGACGGTCGGTCCGGGAGGCCATTTCCTGGCACAGAAACACACACGCCGCACGATCCGGGATATCTGGCTGCCTGAACTCACACACCCGGCTCCATCAATGGGCTCTCAAATCCCAAAGGGAATAAGGAAAAGAGCTCGAGCGACCTTCGATCATATAAATAGGACTCACCGGCCGGCACCTCTCTCGGTTGATCTCCAAGTTGAACTGCAGAAAATAATGAAAGCAGCGGAGAGGCAGTATACAAATTGAAAAAAATTACCTTGTCAGGTTCTTCGGAAGAAATCGGTTTTCTGCATGGAAAATTACTGGCAAAAGAGATTCACAGCAATATTAAGTTTTATAAGGCCATATTTCTACAAAGTTTTGGGGAAGAAGCACGGATATTAGATGCAGCGGAAAACATAAAAGAGCGAATTAAAGAATTCAACCCCCGATTTATTAACGAGATAGACCGTATTGCTCTGGGGGCAGAAGTGTCGGAACCTCTATGGTTGTATGCGCTCAACTCCCGAACCGAACTGGGCATGGCGATTAATGCTGGTGAATGCACTGCGATCGTTTTTCCGCAGCACAGTGTGCTCGGCCAAACGTGGGATTGGGCTCAGCATCTTGAAGGCACCTCGGTTATGATGGAAATTCAATTCCCTTCAGGCCATAAACTGCTGCAATTAACCGAAGCCGGAATTATCGGAAAGATTGGCTTTAACAATTGTGGGTTGGGTGTGACTCTCAACATCATTCGCATCGCGGATGCTGTTCTCCAGGGTGTGCCAATTCATATAGTGCTGCGCTCGGTCCTGGAATCTCGCACGCTTGATGATGCGTTAAGTGCAGTTGAACGCGCTCGAAAAGGGACTGCAAGTAATATTGTTATTGCCCAAGGTGGACGCGCTATCGATGTAGAGTTTGCCGGGGGTGAAAATATTGTCTATAAGATTCCGGATGCTGTGTATGTACACACCAATCATTATCTGCACACACCGGAACCAGTTCAGATCGACGAAACAGCCTGTATAAATTCAACAGCCCGATATCACACGGCGGTTGAAAAGCTGGGAAAAGTGGAAGGATTTTCTTCTCAAGAAATGATATCTTTGTTTTCCCACCAATCTGGCGCTGAACATTCAATTCTTTGTCCATTCAAGCCCCATACCCAGGCCGAGATGGGGATGGTAGGTACCTTAGCAACAATCGTGATGGACTTGGATAGAAGAAGTATTTTTGTCAGGGAAGGGAATCCTTCTTCTTCGTCATTTCTTGTTGATCAATTTATCGAATATAATTTCGAAAACGGGAGTTCTCCATATGACTGAAAAATTACGTGAACTGGGCCGAGTCAAACTTACACAGGTGCAGCCGACCGGGCTGATCATCGAGACTCCGTCGGGGTACTTTTATGATGTTTCTCGCCGGGTGGAGGTGGACCGCCTGCTGATCTCTTCACGGGGGATCGAGGCTGCCACACCCGAAGGTGAGCATGTGCTCGATATTCATCACATGGACCATCCGGACAAGGCATACGACAACGATGACCTCGTCTCAATCGGATTCACGTCCCACTACGAAAAAATGCGCGCCCGTTTCGGGGAGCATATGGTAGATGGTTCGGCCGGCGAAAACATCATTATCGATTGCGCACGGGAGGTCTGGTTGGAAGACCTGGGTGGACAAATATCCATAGAAAACCAGGAAACCGGGATGCGCGCAGTGCTGAAAGTTGTGAGCTTTGCAGCGCCGTGCGAGGAGTTCAGCCACTTCGCCTGTCGCAGCCAAGAAGAACGTCTTCCAGCGAAAGAGCTGAAAGCCACGCTCCAATTCCTGAACAATGGACGGCGCGGTTTTTTATTGTTGCTTAGTGAGGGACAGGGAAAAGTAGTGATTCAATCGGGCGACAGGGTATTTATTTAACCACAAACGTAACCACCGTCAGCGATCTCAGTCATAAATCCAGGTTGCGGGCGGCATTTTATAATTACTCGTCTTAATCTGCGATGAATGGCCCCGATGTAATCTCACACCACGTTTATCGGTTGGAATATGTAAGGTGTTTAATATTGTTTGTGCGCCGTCGGCGCACAAACAATATTATTGATGTGATTTTTAAAGTGCGGATTCGCGCACTTTAATGATCGTCATCCGCTCATTTTTCGTAATATATAATCGGCAGGTAGTTCTGGTATGGATAAATCACGACGATTGTTGTCTTATTTTGAGAGCTAACGCCATTTTTGGCCGTGACTTTAGCGATGTACGTGTCGGCCGACGAATATACGTGCGTTACCGTTGCACCGGTCTCCGTCGGACTTCCATCACCGAAGTCCCACTCGTAGGTGACGTTACTGCCGGAGCTGACCGAGGCGTTAAATGTGGTTGTTTCACCTACCAAAGTCGGGCTGTTGTTACCTGCGATCAGTCCCTCGATCGGGATGTCCTGTACGGTGACGACTGTGGTGGTCGTTTGTGAGCTCACACTGTTGGTCGCCGTCACGATGGCTGTGTAACCGTCAACTGCGTCGTAGTCATGCGTCACCACCGCCCCGCTTTCTTTGGGGGATCCATCGCCGAAATCCCATTCATACGAGGCGTTGCTGCCTGCAGTAATTGTGGCAGTCAGCGTTGTCGTCTCACCGAGCGTCGTGGGGCCATCGTTCTCAGCGCTCAATCCACTTATGATCTGATCTACAATGACTGTTGTATTGGCCGTGCTGTTCCCCACACTATTGGTTGCTGTAACGGTGGCGGTGAAGCTGCCGATCGTGGGATATTCGTGGGTGACGGTTTTGCCACTTTCAGTGGATGATCCATCGCCAAAGTTCCACTCGTAGGTAACACCGCTGCCTCCAGTGATGGACGCGATAAGAGTCGTTGATTCACCCAATACAGTTGGGCCATCGTTTACGGCGCTCAACCCCGAGATTTTATCGTCGATGGTTACTTCTGTTGTGGTGGTATCACTGCTGATGCTGTTGGTCCCAGTGACGGTGGCGGTGTAGTTGCCGACGGCAGCGTAGGCGTGTGCAACAACCTTGCCGGTTTCAGTGGGAGAGCCGTCGCCGAAGTCCCATTCATAGGTAACATTAGAACCATCAGTGATAGTAGCCGTAAGGTTAGTCGTATCACCGAGTGAGGTTGGACTGTCGTTATCGGCGCTCAATCCGGCGATGGTCTCGTCTATTGTCACTGATGTTTTGGTAGTATCGCTGCCGACTTGATTCGTCGCGGTCAGGATGGCGGTGTAGAGCCCAACTGCCCCGTAGTCGTGTGTGGCCGTCTGGCCGCTTTCAGTAGGCGAACCGTCGCCAAAGTCCCATTCGTAAGTCACATCTGTTCCTGCAGTGATCGTCCCGGTCAGGGTGGTTGTACCTCCTAGCGCGGTGGGACTGTCATTCTCCGCGTTCAGCCCAGCAATGGCTTCCTCAATGGTGACCGGGGTTGTTGTGGAATCGCTGCTGACGCTGTTAGTTCCTGTGACGGTGGCAGTGTAGCTGCCGATTGCGGCGTAGGTGTGGGTGATCACTCGCCCACTTTCGGTGGGCGAACCGTCGCCAAAATCCCACTCGTAGGTCAAGTTGCTGCCAGCGGTGGTTATCACGCTGAACGAGGTGGTATCACCGAGGACGGTGGGGCTGTCGTTGTCAGCGCTTATGCCAGCGATGGTCTCGTCAACAGTGACAGTGGTGGTTGTCGAATCGCTGCTGATGCCGTTGGTGGCCGTGACAGTGGCGGTGTAGATGCCTACAGCAGTGTAAATGTGGGCGACATTAGCGCCGCTGGCGGTGCTGCCATCGTCAAAGTCCCATTCGTAATTGACAGCAGTGCCGGCCGTGATAGTGGCGCTGAGAGCTGTTGCCTGGCCCAATGCGGTTGGGCTGTCATTCTCGGCGGTCAGATCTGCGATGCTAATTTCAATGGATACATCTGTTGTATCAGTCAGGACCGTCGTCCCGCTGGTGGCAGTAACTACCGCCGTATACATACCGACTGCAGGATAGATATACTGCACTACCTGCCCGCTGGAATTGGACGAACCGTCGCCAAAATTCCATTCGTAAGTAAAGGCTCCGGAGACTGACAGCGTTGCGCTCAGCGTAGTGCTCTCACCGAGTACAGTGGGACTGTCACTTTCAGCAACCAGATCGGGTTCTCCGTGATAGACAAAGGCAGCGCCGACAATATCAGTATCGTTGATGATGTACCCACTGGCACCAACGATCACATCCGATAACCCATCGCCGTTGACGTCTCCGGCATTACTCACTGAGATGCCAAAATTGTTGTATGATGCTTCGCCGGACGCCATCCAGGCTGCGGAATTTTCCAATCCGCTTTGAGAACCCTGGTAAAGGTAGGCGCGTCCGGTATTGTTGTAGATATCTGCACCGATCACGACATCGTCGTAGCCATCGCCGTTCACCTCTCCTGCGGCGCTGACCGAGTTGCCTAAACCGGCGGCTTCGATATCACCTTCGACCGACCAATCTTCTGTTGTGCTCAATCCGGATGCGGAGCCGTAGTAGGCGTAAGCTTTTCCGGTATCAGAAACAATGTCCGTGTCGAAACTGGGAGCTCCAACGATAATGTCGCTGTAGCTGTCATTGTTTACGTCTCCTGCGGTGCTAACGGATGCGCCGTAATCCGCCAACATCTGATCAAGCCCGGAGCTCCAGCTGCTTACGGAGCCAAGACCAGAGCTCGATCCGTTGTAGACGAAAGCCATGCCTCCCAGGACGTCTAAACTGTAACTCGCACCAATGACGACATCATCATACGTATCACCGTTAATATCACCGGCTGTACCAACGGATATGCCAAATCCGAACACATACTCTTCCTCTTCTTCCATTATCCAATTGAATGTCGGGTTCAGGCCGGATCCTGATCCATGGTAAACGTATGCCCTTCCGTAACCTAATGTGTCATAATTCGGGGCACCCACGATGATGTCGTCATAAGTGTCGTTGTTTACATCGCCGGCCGTACCGACCGCTTCACCGAAGCTGGCACTTTCAACAAGCCCGCTGGCTGAAAACGCTTCAGTCGTCATCAGCCCCGTGCCTGACCCGTGATAGACAAACACGCGCCCTGCATCCTCCAGGGGAGCATCGAACAGACTTGCGCCAACGATAACGTCGTCGTAAGCGTCGCCGTTCACATTTCCCGCGGTGCTGACAGAGATACCGAAATTGGCACCGGCCTGGTCCCCGTCCATCACCCAGTCAGGAGTCGTCAGCAGGCCGCTTGCAGATCCGAGATAGACGTAAGCCCTACCCTCGTCTTCTTCACCGTTGTCATAAGTGGATGCGCCAACGATCACGTCATCGTAAGCATCGCCGTCCACATTCCCCGCAGTGCTCACACTGATACCGAAATTTGAATCAGCCTGATCACCTTCTTCAAGCCAGCTGTATGTGGCTGTCAGGCTTTCGATCGTCCGCGCGACCGTGATTGGGAAAGCAGCGCCGGCGGCTTCCACCGATAGGAGTATGGTTCCCGTCTCTGAATCCGCATTTACCAACTGTAAGTTGGTAGATAGTGCTTCTCCGTTGGCGTCAAAAGCGGAAATTCCGTTATAGCTCAGCACATTTCTGCCAGCGTCATTCGAGAAAATTACTGCACTGCCATCACCCTGGATGGAAGGGATCAGGTCGCTGTTATAAGCCAGTTCCAGGATCAGGTCCTCTCCCTGCCAGGATGGTGATGGGGGGCGGGATAGTGTGAAGCCCTGCTCCAGGCTCTTTTCACCGTTCAAGTACCATTCAACAAACGAATCGCGTTGATAGCTGATCCGGTTTCGGGAGGCCTGCAGTTCGGCCGATGCTGTAGGATTTATCCGGTCAGCTGTCCCATAACCAGTCAGGGTTATCCCCAACTCCCACGCGCTGGCGCTGTCGGTACGGCGCAGGATGCGAATACCATCTGATGTAAAGTATGTACGCAGGTTCTGCGCCCGGTTGGGAGCGTGGAAAGCGGCCGAGACATCCTCGAGGTGGGTTTGATCCTGCCACGTCGCCCAGTACTCGGACAGACGGATGTTCTCCTGTACTGTCTGCAGCCAGTCAGTGGATATTTCAGCATTAATTATCCCGGTCTCCCTGATTTCGGGATTCTCAACCGGTCCCGTTTCCGGTGCGTCCACGGCCGCGAGTGAGGCAGCCATGTTGCGGGTTGTGAAGATAAAAGAACCGGTCAAAATCAATGCAGCAGCAACTACGATAATTATACGTCTCATCAAAAAACTCCT
>Ga0209013_10000653_pt1 | contig 31382 bp, 19 predicted proteins | sample Cruoilmetagenom2_FD_187291 | JGI IMG/M metagenome (GOLD analysis project Ga0209013, IMG submission 187291) | Oil polluted marine microbial communities from Coal Oil Point, Santa Barbara, California, USA - Sample 2 (SPAdes) (version 2) | ecosystem: Environmental > Aquatic > Marine > Oil seeps ...
CCCTTCATTTACAACAGGGGCACAGGTACCGGTAAAAAAAATACCCCCGGCATATCCGGCTGTGTTATGCGTAATAAGCACATCCTCCATAACGGGATCTGAATCCGAGACATACATCCCCCCCCCGTAACGCTCCGCTGTATTTCCGCTGATGGTTACATGCAATAGGTTTGGTCGTGATCCAGCTACTATCTCCATACCGCCACCATATGAGGCCTGATTACCGGAAATCGTTACATTGGTCAGCGAGGGGCTGGAATTACTGCAATATAAGCCACTCCCACCATTCACGCCTTCGCCGGCACTGTTGTTTGCTATTACAACGTTTTGCAGAATTGCATTGGATTGGTTCAGAAAACTAATACCACCTGTGTAATGGGCACCCCAATGTTGTGTATAAACAGTGTTATCAGAAATAGTTACGTTTTCCAGCGCCGGATTGGAAAAATCGGCGCAACGAATTCCGGTTGTCAGGTTGTTGGAAACAATCAGATCATTGAGTGCCGGATTGGAATGATCGGTGATCAACAGCGCAGCATATCCCGCATTACCTGTCAACACAAGATTGGTAAATACAGGACTTGAATGAACACATTTTATCCCGCTACTGGTTTTGTTTTCATTATAGTTGTATAACGTATCTCCTCCCCGCATAATTGTTAAGCCTGACAGGTTTGTGAATTCATTATGGTCAATCAGAATGACATCCGATTTGTATTCGGCATCCAGAATAGTAGTACCGGCGTCTTGCCCTGCAAGTGTAACAAAATCAGGAACGTTGACAGGAAAGAATTCGCCACTTGAATTCTGATTGTAGGTTCCCTCCATCAAATGAATGGTGTGCAGATTCAGGCTGTCAACCAACATTTTTGAAATGGCCCAATGGATTGTTTTCAGAGGGTTTTCCTCATCCAGCCCGCTGTTTTCGTCGCTGCCATCGGGCGAAACATACAAATCGGCATTCACCTGTTCCAATTTCCCGTTCAGGATGTCGAAGGTGAAGTTTTCATAAGGATCGGCAAAAAACTCAGTCGGGTTCAACACCGTGAACGTATCTACCACAACGTCCATCGGATAGTTTGCATACAGGTCGTTGCCGTACAGCGCCCGGTTACCATAAATATTGCACCGGTTGTTTTCATCAAAAGAAAAAATGGTGTCGTTGTTCCAGTAAATCGCACCACCACGGGTTGCATCATTTTCAGTAATAGTCACACCCTCCATGTTTCCGGTAGTTTTGCCTGTACAATAGATCGCTCCTCCATTATCTGATAAATTCTTCGTTAGTACTACATGATTGAAATCAACATGGGAACCGCTGAGGGAAAGTCCTCCGCCAGCATATGCTCCGTCATTATTTTCACCATTATCATCAGAAGCACTATTTTCTCTTATCTCACTATTTGTAAGGGTCAGATATGATTGAGAACTACTTATCCCTCCCCCGCTACCGTAATTGTAATAGTAATAGGCTACTCCGTAAGCTGTGTTTTCTGCAATGAATAAATCATCCATTACTGCATGCGTATTTTTCAGATAGATTCCGCCACCATAGCTGGCTGAATTGTTCCTTACCGTGACATGCTGTAAGAACGGGCTTGATGATTCAAAATACATACCACCACCTGCCCCTCCATCTTCATCCCAATCCCATCCGTGCTGTGCATGATTTCCTTCTACCCGAATATGATAAAAATACGGGTCCGAATCACTACAATAAAGGCCGGCACCATTAAGTAATCCTTCTCCCTGCGTAAGTGTTAAATTCGACACAACCGTACTGTCGTTATTTATTATATTCATAACCCGTGCTTGTCCTGCTGCATCTAGGATAACGGTGCTATCTGTAGTTCCGATTAACGTTATATGATCAATTACATTGACCGGAAAAATTTCTCCGGTCAGCGAGTCACTGTAAACACCATCGTTCAAATAGATGGTATGATGATGTGTTTGGTCGGCTATGATGACAGAGAAGGCATAGTCAATGGTTTGCAAGGGATCATTTTCAGTTAATCCGCTGTTTTCATTATTTCCATCAGGTGAAACATACAAATCAGCGTCCACCTGTTCGATGAGGCCATGCGTTATGTCAAATGAAAGATTCTTAATCGGCTCCACATAATATTCCGTCGGATACATAACAGAGAACGTATCCAGAACAATATGGGTGGTGTGCTCATAATTTTCTTTTAAAATATCCCGTCCTGTGGCAGCCTGATTTTGATAGATACTGCATTTAGCTTCTCTATCAAATAAAATCGATGCATTGGACAGGCAAATACCACCCCCCTCTCCATCTGCTCTATTATTCCTGATGGTTACATTATTCAGACTCATGATAGAGTTACCTCTTGCGTATAGCCCTCCACCCGTACCGGTACTGGTGTTTTCGGAAATCAATACATTTTCACATACCGGATGTGCTTCATTATCGATATAAACTCCTCCTCCGGCACCATAATCTTCATATCCCCCGCCTCCGGCCGTGTTACCGGTTACTGTAACGTTGCTAAATGCCGAGTTGGAGTTCGAAAGGTAGATTCCCCCACCAAACATTGCCGAGCACCCCGATATGACTACATGCTGAACCGAGGCATTTCCTCCCTCAATATAAATTCCGCCACCGGCATTCCACCAATAATTGTATACAGAACAGTTGGTAATGATCAGGTGATCAAGAACAGGGCTTGCATCCTTGCAATAAATCCCCCCTCCATAATAGTAATTTTGTCCATTGGTGAGTTTAAAACCGCACAACAGTGCTGTAGAATCTTCATTACTTGCAAAGGTTACTACAACTCCCGCACTATTCCCGTCAATTATTGTTTGAGAGATATAGGAAGTATCAGGCGTCATCAAATAATGAGAAGCCACCGTAATGTTTTTCCCGTTGAAGTTGATATTTTCGGCATAAGTTCCGGTATCCACCAGTACCGTATCGCCGTCAACGGCGGCGTCAATCCCTTGCTGGATGGTTAGATAATCAGTCGGGATGTGGATGATTTGGGCAGCTGCTGTCATGACTGCCAGGGTAATTGCTGTAAGTAAGATTAGTTTTTTCATGATTATAAGGTTAGATGTGTTTGGTCATTAGTTATTGGTTGTCATTTCGAAGGAGGAACGACTGAGAAATCTCCTGAGAAAAGCCCTTTGCCCGGGAGATTTCTCACCGCTCCTGCACAGGCACACACACTGTGGTTCGAAATGACAGCGTAGTTCATGTTTTAGTTATTTCATTTTTATCATTTTAGTAGTTCTGGTTCCCTTATCCGTTTTCAATACACAATAATAAACCCCCGCCGGCAAGTTATCCGTGTTCCAGTTGAGTTGGTGTTTTCCTTTGGGTTGCCTATTTTCAGCTAGTACAGAAACTTGTTCTCCAAAATGGTTGTAAACAGTTATCTGCACGGTTGCCGGTTGCTGCAATTCGTATTCGATAGTTGTTGTAGTGGTGAAGGGGTTGGGAAATATTGTAAGTGAGCTGTTGCCTGAAGCTGATTCATCAACAGAAACATAATACCATTGTGCTTCGTCGGCACCGATGTCGGGTTCTGTATCTTCAAATGGCCTTGCATCGCCGTCAATATCGGTATCAGGACATGCATATGTTGTATCACCAACTGTTAACGTCGCCATACCGGCATTGACACACTGGCTTGGATAATCCAGGTGTATCGAATCGCTGTTCATCTCCGGGTCGCAAAATATATTGCCGGATCCCGTCCAGGGCGTGTAAATCAGGGTTGTGTCGATATCGTTATGGTAAATATGCATCTCTATACTACTTGAATTATAAAAATCCATGCCTGAACCGGCAGTATTATTCCAGAATATAGAGTTAAAGATAACGGGAACTTCGTTATCATACCCTGTATAAATAGCTCCGCCGAAACTTGTTGCATTGTTACTGATAAATGTATTATTGGCAATGACCGGGTGGAGATCATCCCGTCCCGATTCTTTTGATGACTTATAAAACATGATGGCCCCACCTGAATGATCACTCTCATTTCCTTTAAAAATGTTATTCCCCATAAACAGATTATAGGTATTCCTACCGCAGAATCCTCCTCCCCAGCTATCCGAAAAGTTACCTGTGATTTCATTTGCTGTAATGAAATATGAGGCGGCATCTGTATCACTGTAAATGCTGATACCCCCTCCTCGGCCAATTCCTTCGCTGGCATTATCATTCAAGGAGTTATTTTGGATATAAACCGTGCTCTTAGCTTTATCAATGAATATCCCTGCACCCCAGGCATAAGTTCCTGCTGATAGGCTGTTCTCATTGATCTCGTTATCTGTAATATATGATTTCCTACATCTGAGCAAATTAACACCTGCACCGCCTGCCTGTTGTGAACCTGCACTTCCTGAATTATGCTCAATTATGTTGTTTGTGATGTTAATATTGTCTGCATTATAAGCACCTATTCCTCCACCCCATACACTTGTTCCGGCATCCATTGTATTAGCAGATATCTCATTCTCATAAATATTCACCATTTCTGACATATCGACGATGCGAATACCACCACCATAAGCACCGTCTATACCTTCCAGGTGATTATTTTCAATTATATTATTGCTAAGCTCAACCGGGCTGGGAGAATTTCTTAGAATGATCCCTCCGCCAACAGCAAATGTCTGAGCAGAAACAGTATTCTCAGTTATCACATTATTTCTTATTACAACGTCACTTGCCGGTGCATAAAGCATCAGGCCTCCTCCCCTGCCATCTGCCTGGGAAACGACTGTATTACCAGTTATGATATTGTCCTTAATTTGTGAAGCCACTCCTGAATAGCAATAAAGACCTCCTGCATACGCTCCTTCTTCATCTCCTTCAACCGAGTTATACCGGATCGTATTTCCTGTTATATCAACGATTGTATTCCAACCGGGATTTGCCTCTGCAAGAATTCCTCCCCCTGCAGCAAACCCACTTGTGTTTGTACAATCGTTATGCTCAATTATGTTGTTGCTTATCGAGCAACTGATACAAATTTCAATTCCTCCAGATGAAGCAAACTCACCGGAAGAAGTTACGGTATTGTATCCAATATAGTTTCCTGATATAACAGCATAATAATCAGCATTATCCTGATCACAATATATGCCACCACCGGCAGTTCTGTTTCCGTTAATATGGTTTTCTGTAATAATGTTATTGAGAATCCTGCACCCCGAATTCCATGCAAAAACACCACCCCCTCCACGAAGCTGCCACGTCATGCTAAATGCACCTGAACCACCTGTAATGGTAAATCCGTTAATGATAGAAGTAGTGTCTTCTCCGTTAATAAACATCACCGTTGCTGCACTGTCAGGATCAGCCGCCTGGCTACCGTCAATAATGGTGTTCACAATATGGCTGCTGTCGCTGTCCAGAATGTATTCGCTGGCTACGGTAATGGCTTTGCCCATAAACCGGATGTTCTCGTAGTAGGTGTTTTCAGCAACAAGCACTGTGTCGCCGTCTGTTGCGGCATTAATGCCTGCCTGAATAGTGGGTTGGTCGCCGGGCACATGAATGATCTGTCCCCAGATTGTTCCGCTTAAAAATAAAGCGGCCATGATGAAGAGTAAAGTTTTTGTTTTCATTGTGATAGTTATTACTTAGTGAATGGATCTATTTTATTAATGAATGATCAGTTTAACGATGCTTGTTTTTTTACGATTCAGCACCTGCACATAGTAGGCGCCTTTAGGCAGTTTACCGAAATCGAATTGTTTTTTCAGTTTGCCTGTGGGGCATGGGAAAGATCCGCTAAAGATCAGCTGTCCCCTGCTGTTTAGCACCTGCAGGCCTGTATTATCGGTCGCCAACCTGTCAGCCTGCACAGTTACCAATCCTGATGACGGATTTGGGTATATCTCTAAGTTTATCCCGTCACTCACTTCATCAACACCCAGGCACGACCAAATGTGTAAAAGCACATGATCGTCGTCTCCTTGTGTGCATGGATACATCGGTTCGGCATGCAAAGTCAATATCAGCCAGTCATAAGCGGTATCGCTCAGTGCCGGTGTATAAATAGCATCGAGCAATGTGCTGTCGTTAAAAGAGCCGCCGCCGGTAGTCGTCCAGTAATATGAATTTGAGAAGGACACTTCTCCCTGGCAGGTATAGGATTGATTAACACAAATCGTGTCTTCAGGCCCTGCCTCAACCTGGGGAAGGTTGTTCAAATACAAAATCATGCTGTCTGCTGCACTCATTTCTGGTTCGTATCCTGTAACCGAAAGGTGCAGGGTAACCTGTCCGTTCTCCAGGTCACCAAACCCCCTTAAATAACTTGCATGCAGCTTGCGCGGATTACTAAAGACCCCATCACCATTCGTTTCCCAAATAAGCGATGAATAATTTGTTGCTTCACCCTGTGTAAGAAAGCTTTCGTAACCACAAATCGTTGTATCGGGGCCTGCCCCTGCAGAAGGGGCATTGGTTGCTTCGGAAAGGTCCATAGCAACAATACGCGTAGACCAATTACCCCGAGACACATGCGCTAGCGGATACATGGACGTAAACCAGAAGGTAGTGTCGTTCACCGGATCCACCATCATGCTGGCATAATCGCCCCAGCGATTTCTGTTGTCTGAACTGCTGTAATTATTCACGTAATTCAGCCCTTTCCATATCTCCAATTCGCTGATGGTCATCATGCCTAATGAATCGCCAGCTTTTCTTCCGGTCATGCACATGGAAGGGTAAATTTCCAGGCTGGATTTGGTGAATACCATAGCCATGTCGCCTTTACCGTTCATGGAAATGCTGGGCACATAACGCGAAGCGCTGTCGGGCATGTAGTTACCCGATTGATAGATAAACCAGTCCATGTCAAAGTATTTCCTGAATTCGTACCAGCGGATGTAATGTTGTTCGCCATCATACAGGGTATGACAACCTACCATCACTTCATAATCATCAAAATTCCGGTACGTAAGCGGGTACATCAGGTAAAAATTGATGGGCTCTACATCGTGGAAATTACCCGGCTGGGGTGCGTTTGTTTCCCAAAATGTAGGAAATATCCCTTCGACATTAATCTGATTAATTGAGTCAAAGGTAGAGTTCTCCGGTGTTATCCAATTCGGTTGCATGCTGTAGAAGTCAAGATTTGTCTCCCACGGAAATCCCTGCATTTTATATTCGGGAACCACCACAAAACATTCGGGGTTGTCAGGCATCAGCGTGCCATTAAGATCTGCCGTAAGCGGTGACATTCTGGTGACATTAGCTGCCGGTGGTTCCAACTCAAATTGTACCATGGTTGCTGATGAATCGCCTGCCAGCATGGCTTCTCTGTCAACAGCACTGATCAATGAATGAAGAAAGAACCAGTCGCCGTTGTAATCGAAAATATTGTACGTCAGGTAATACCCATTGGGCCATACCGACATCTTCGGATAATCATTCAAGTGTCCAAACTCATAGGCGTAACAGTAGTATTCTCCCAGTGGGTCAGAAGTAACCGATACAGCAATCATTTCATAGTATGGGCCCTCCAGGTGCAACGACATGGAAGAGAACACCCAGCGATCTGCCAGCGCATCATATACGAATACGGGATCGCTCCAAAAAAGCAAGTGCCAGGGTCCGGGAAATGCATTGAAAATACTTTCATTATCTATCGGGCCGTACAACAGGTTACCGCTTTTATCCCAGATGGCCGTGGCATTGTTCACCGACTGTACGTAATGGTTTAAACCCACATCCCCGTTGGGGTCAGCAGGCCATGTGCCGTTCACATTTTCTACACCTTCAAAATTCAGGCCGGGCCCTTTGGCACGGACACTTCCAAAATGATCCTGTACGTTTTCAGGGATCAGCCGATTCTGTGTGATCTGCGACTTGTCGTAAGCATAATCGGGAAGCGGATTTACTTCCACTTCCTTCATCTCCAGTTCAGGGCCGGGCAATATTATTTTCACATCCCGCATCGCTTTGGATTTTCCAAAGAAAATGGATTTTTTAACAATGGGTTGGTACTCTTTTTGTGCAATTACAATTTCTGTAAAAAGAAATAGAAAACAGAAAGTAAAAAGGAGGATAATTTTTTGTGTTTTCATAGCAGCATTTGTTAGTGTTTATTACAAATTATATAATTCTATAAAGTTAATCTGTTAGAGGGGTTCAAACAAGATGTTTTTCAGCCATTTAGAAAAAATGGTGATTTTCCGCCATGGTTCATGTGCGGTCAGAATATGTGTAAACAGTAAGGCAAAGAGGAACATAATATGGGAAATCAGTCTTATTGATTTCATAGCAGTCTTAGTTCAGTTTCTGAGTCAGATAAATTCACCTTAAAATTAATCAATGAAATCCCTAATGACTACCAGATATGTTTCAAATGATGCAAGAAATGTTACACTTTGAAGGAAAATGATGTCTTTTTTTAGTATTCATCAAAAAAAAAGGGGGAGATGGAGAAAAAAGACGAGATTTAATTTCGGCCCTTCGGGAGTATTCGATAGCAATCGGGAATCCGAAAGGTCAGGCTCAAAAATTCCAAACGGGAAAACCAGGTATTGATTAGAAGTTGAAATTCAATCAATATAGTGCCCTACTTCAAGCCTGCTTTGCCGTCAGGCAGGTGTCCCGGCTGAATCTCTATGAAACGGAAAACTAATAACCCACGCTTTTAAATAGAAATTGAAACACGATGCCCGCTAAAAAATTGTTGTTGGTAAGGATACCAACAACGGAGGAGGGGTAGGGCACAGGAGAAGGTGCAATGAAAAGGTTTATTAATATTCTGAAGGAAGCTTCCCGAACTGCTTTCGGAAACATTCGGCAAAATAGGAGGGGCTGCCGAAACCGACATCATAAGCAATCTCAGCTACGGTGCCGCTTTTCTTCCTGATCATTTCTGCCGCCCGGTTCAGCCGGTAAATGCGGATAAACTTCCCTGCCGTATACCCTGTCAGGGCAGTAACCTTGCGGTGCAACTGGGTACGGCTCAATCCCGTTTCTTTGCCTAATGTTTCCACCGTGAGCTCCGGACTACTGTAATGAAGAGCCACCGTTTTAAGCAGCTTTTGCAGGAAACGTTCATCCATGGAGGTCATGCCGCTGTCGCCCACGTCAACCTGCCCGGAGAGAATGTTTTCACCGATTCGTTTTGAGAGCAGCCCACGCAGTCTTTTTCGCTGTTCGATCAGATTCTTCACGCGCACCTGCAGTTCTTTCCCGTCAAAAGGTTTGGTGATGAAATCATCGGCGCCGGTTTCCAGGCCTTCTATCCGGCTTTCAATTGACGCACGGGCCGTCAGCAGAATGACCGGGATGTGGCTGGTACGCTCATCGGTTTTCACTTTTTTACAAAATTCAATACCATCCATTCCGGGCATCATCACATCACTGATAATGATATCAGGAATAACATCAGTAGCTTCTTCCACTCCTTCTTTACCATCCGATGCTTCTACGATATGGAAATTATGATCAAAAAAGCCCCGTATGTAAGCACGCATTTCTGCATTGTCTTCAACAATGAGCAACACCGGCAAATCCGTTATATGTTCCGCGTCTTCATCACTTTCACACTCTCCTTCAAAATCCGGCTGCGCTGGATGGTCAACTCTTTCAGTTGTGTAAAACAATTCCTGATCGCCGGTTTTACTGATTATTTCTTCCTCTACAGCTAATTCACCGGCTGCCAGATGGCCTTTCCCCGCTGGCAATAAAATGATGAAAGCAGTGAATTCTAACGGCTTGCTTTGCACTTCTATAGTACCATGGTGCAGCTCAACAAGTTCTTTGCAAATTGCCAAACCTATTCCCGTTCCTTCGTTCATGTACAAGCCGGGGTCATCCACCTGATAAAACCTGTCGAAAATGTGCTTCTGATGTTCTTCCGGAATGCCTCTACCGTTGTCTGTAATTTTGATGGAAACACATTCCTTTCCTTCATCATTCACAACCGGATAGTTTATGTAAACGGTGATATCGCCTCCCCTGTCCGTGAATTTAAAAGCGTTAGAAATTAAATTGTTGATCACCTGCTCCATTTTGTTCCTGTCAACATACACCAACAATTCATCCCTGTCGGCCAGAAACTTCAGGTTGATCTCATTTTGCCTGGCCAGCGATTCGAACGACTGAATGTACAAGCGGATCATCTGGATAATATTTGTCCTGGAGGCCTGTAACCGCATCTTTCCTGCTTCCAGTCGTGACAGATTCAGCAACTGGCTGATCAGGTTCTTTAAACGCACAGCATTTCGCTGGATAGTGGTTAGTTTTTCCTTATCGGATTTATCGTATAGTCTTGAGATCAATTGCTCTAAAGGGCCTAAAATAAGTGTCAGTGGTGTTCTGAACTCGTGGGAAATATTGGCAAAGAACTCCGATTTCATTTTGTCGAGTTCTGCCAGCTTTTCAGCCTGCCGCTGTTTCATATCCAACTCCAATAACAGCCGTTGCCGCCGGAGGTAAAAACGGGTAACGGTTGAGATGAGTGCCATCAGGAACAGTACGTAGAGTATATAAGCCCACCATGTTTTCCACGGAGGCGGCAAAACAGTCACGGCAATACTTGCTCCCACTTCATTCCAATAGCCGTCGTTGTTGGAACCTTTCACCCTGAAGACATAATTACCGGGAGGGACGCCCGTATAATTAGCCAGACGGCGGTTGTTCACATAATTCCATTTGTCCTCAAACCCCTCCAGGTAATAGGCGTATTGGTTTTTCTCCGGATCGGTATAATCAAGCGCTGCAAATCCGAACGAGAAAAAGTTCTGATCGTATTTTAGCTCTATATATTTCTTATATGTGATGCTGCTGTCCAAACTGGCGGTTTCGTTCTTTAGTTTAAAGTCTGTTAGCACGATATTGGGTATATGTATGTTATCTCCAACTATGCTATCTGGGTAAAACCTGCAAAATCCACTTCCTGCTGACCCGCTGCCGCCTATATAAAAACATCCTTTTTTACTTTTTCCGAAAGATGTAAAAACGATGCCATCATAAAACATCCCTTCACTCTTGCCAAAAACTTTTAGCGCCCTATCGGTACTGTCTTCCAGATCATACCTGATCAAGCCCATGTCAGAGATAAACCACAGGTTGCCCGCACTGTCGCCCATAATAACATGATTCCCACCCTTATGAATTTTACTGAAGTGCTCCACAATCTCAATGCTGTCGGAGGCTTCATTATATTGAAACAATGCATTTATTGAACGCATCCAGATGAGGCCGTTGACGTCTTCATATACTTCCCGTGCATTTCGCTCGGTAAATGTACCCCGGTTATATGACTTGTGAAAGTACTTTTTAAACTCGCCTTTTTCCCTGTTTTCAGGAGTAAGACAGAAAACTCCGAGGTTGTAGGTAGTGGCCCACAATCTTCCATGGGAGTCCTCAAACAGATCGATGACAGGCACATCTGACAGTACCGGATGATCAACCGGCCATAATACCTGCCCTTTTTGCCAGGGCATTTCCACTTTAAAAAGCCCTTTCTGTGTTGCAAACCACAGCAGCCCGTATGTATCTTCCACGATATCAAAAACCCATTGCCGTTCCAGTTTACCTGAAGGTTTTTCAAAGAAAATGGTTGAAAATCTTTTTCGCACCCGGTCAAAAACGCTCAATCCCTCGCCGGATGTACCTACCCATAAGTTCCCGGTAGTATCTTCATAAATTAGCGTAACACGGTTTTTACTGATAATATGAGGATTATTCCTGCCCCAGACGGTAGGTTTGTAATTGCCCACAAAATCCAAATTCCTGTCAAACTGATAGAGCCCGTCATTGAATGTTCCCACCCATAACATACCATTCTTGTCTTCACAAAAAGACCAGGCATCCACTTCAAGTAAGGAGTCAGGATAAGTATGTATCGATTTGTACTGAAATGGATTATCATCGGGGTCAATGATGGTCATGCCTCCCGTGCTTGCCCATATCAGGTTGTTATCGTCGCGGTAAAGGTATTTAATACCGCCACTGACCGGGCTCTGGGGATCTTCTTCCTGTGTTTTAAAATGCTCAAGATGATCGGTGGCAAAATCATAAACCAATAAACCCGATCCGGTACCGATCCACATCTGGTGTGCTTTTCCTGTTTCGATCTCCACCAAACCGTTAACATTACCTCCCAGGAAATCATTAAGTTTTCCTGGTATTCCTGTAAAATAGTATGTCCAGATCTTTTCATGCGGCTTGTAACGATACACTCCCCAATCCGTACCAAGCCATATGTCTCCTGACTTATCTTCTTTAATATGCCAGATTTGTTTTAACTCATCGGGGGTTCCGGGTTCTACCGGAACAGGAACCTGTGTAAAAGTTTCGTTTTCTCGGTCGAAAAGAAACAACGCATAAGCAGTTCCAACCCAGAAATTATCTTGCTTATCTTCAAGCATTGAAAGCACAACAACAACGCCTGGATTATCACAAACAGTCAGTGGGTTGAAATTAGCAAATGAGTCCGATTCAGGTATGTATTTGAATAAACCCTCATTTCCGCTCCCCAGCCATAAATTTCTATCGCTGTCTTCCATCAGACTGTAAACAGTGTTGTATTTGAGGCCAGCCTGCCCGTAAGGATCCACATGGTAATATGTAAATTTTTCCGTTCTCCTGTCAAATCTGACCAGTCCGTTTTTCAGTGTGCCGATCCAAAAGTTTCCCCTACTGTCTTCGAGGAAGGAAGTACAAAACCTGTAAGGAGTAATGGCACAGCTGTCTGGAAGAAAATCCTCAAAACGCCTGACTGTATATCCATCATATCGTGCCATACCGTTTGAAAAGGCAAACCATATAAACCCCTCCGAATCCTTGTATGTAGATTTAACTCCAGGTGTCAAAAGACCGTCTTTTGTAGTGATTTGCCGGATTTTGTATTGCCCGCTTTGCGCTTGAAGAGAATACGAAAGCAACATAAGACATAAAAAAAACAACAGGCAAAATATATTTTTGTTATGGGGCAAGGCAGAGAAATTTGCTCTAAATATACAACATGGCAGGGCGAAAGTCAAATGAAGGCTCCCAATGCTTCATTAATTCGTCAGCATGATAACTTTGCAAAGTTATTTTTTATGAGATTTGAAAATAGAGCCTATTTGAGCTACAGTATCGCCTCATTTGATTAACTTTGTGCCACCAAACAAGGAACCTCATGGAAAAAGAAATGGACTTTTACAGGAAGCTCAGGATAAAGATCGCAGACTGGATCAACTCTGAAACAGGGCAAAAACATAAATATGCCGACTACATTCTTCTGGTACCGGACTTCTTCTACCTGCTGGTAAAGCTGGCTATGGACAAAGAGGTGTCGCTCGACAACAAAGCTAAACTTGGCATGGCTATCGCTTATTTTATTTCTCCTATTGATCTGCTACCCGAAGCATTCCTTGGCCCCATTGGGTACCTCGATGACCTTGCAATCTCCGCTTACGTACTCAACGGGATTATCAACAACAGTTCTCCGGAAATCGTGCAAAAGCACTGGGCAGGAGACGGGGATGTGCTGCAGCAGATCAAAGGCATATTATCCAAAACGGATCAAATGATCGGTTCGGGGCTTTGGCAAAAGATCAAGAAAGCCGTAAAATGAAGATGCTTGTAAAAAATATGACTTAATTTTTAACAAGTAACTATGCCCGTTTTTCGAAAATCAGGCAAAATTTGGGTAAAATCTATAAAAAGTGTGTCTAAAAGTTTTCAACAAAAGGTGATTTTCTAAATCCTGATATTCAATCTTTTACAATCTGTATTTTTTTTTGAGGCAATTATCTACTGATATAATCGTAAAAAACCTTGATTTATATCAATCGATTATTTATATTTGCATCGCTTGTTTTGTTTGTTTTTCATAATTGGGCCCACCCTCATGACCACTTGGCACAGGGTGGGTTTTTTTAAGGACACCCCTCTTTTCTTCCCGAAAACATCTCGAATCCAATAACATGCGTCCTTCGTAAGCATCATTTAATCGAATATGTTTGCCCTTCCTCGCTCAATAAAGTATTGGGGAAAACAGAACGTGCCTCTTGCAGTAGTTCTGACAGGTCGTCAAAGCGGGCCGAGTAATGTCCTAACAGCAGTTTCCGAACCCCTGCTTTCTTCGCCATAGTAGCTGCATCAACTGAAGTGGAATGGAATTTTTCTTTAGCAATTTCTTGCATCGAGCTATCAAATGTAGCTTCATGATACAGCAGGTCCGCTCCCTGGACATGATCAATAAGATGCTCGTTAAATACCGTATCGGAGCAATAGGCATATACTTTATCAGGTCTCAGCGGCAGAGTGATTTCCTTATTTTCCAAAACTTTTCCCGATTCGGTTACAAAATCACCTCCCTTTTTTATGCGTACGATCTGGTCAATGGAAGGCTTATATTTTGCCACAAACTCTTTATCAACCCGCAATTCTTTATCCTGTTTTCGGATTTTCACACCCCACGTGGGTATGCGGTGGTATAAGGGAAAGGTCGTTACTGCGTAATAACTGCTTTTAAAAAGCGGCTTGCTTTTATAATCTTCAAGCGCATGAAAATTCAAATTAAAACGAAGATTTGTTTTGGAGATTCTGAGCTGATGCTCCAGGAGTTTCTGAAGATCGGACGGAGCATAGATGTTCAACGGGTCTTCGCGCCCGAACAGATGGAAAGTAGCAACCAGTCCGAACAAGCCAAAATAATGATCACCGTGTAAATGACTCACAAATATATGGTTCAACTTGCGGTGTTTAATTTTGTATTTGATCATTTGCATCTGGGCGCCCTCACCGCAATCAATCATAAACTGCTCTTCCGAAAGCCGCACAATCTGGCTGGAAGGGTGCTGCGTAGCAGTTGGCACTGCTGAACCGTTTCCCAGGATTGTCACATAAAAACCTGTCATACTACTTGGTTGGTATATTATCTCCACCCAAAAATAAAAAATCCCCGCCGGATTGGCAGGGATTTTATACTTAATTATGAAAACAAAGCTACTTTTTCGCTTTTTTCTCTTTCTTTTCGAGGTCTGTTTTTAGATCAGCCAGAACATCCAGATCAGCAAATGTTGTTTTCTCCAGCTTCTCATTTGTTTTTTTCACTGTACGCTTTGTCTTTTTAGACTCATCTTTTTCTTTCTTCGATGCGCGTTCTTTTGCTTCGCGCGGATCCTCTTCAAAAGTACGTGTATGTGAAAGAATGATCTTTTTATTCTCTTTTACAAACTCAACCACTTTAAAGTCGGCTGCCTCATCCACTTTATTAATGGAGGTACCGTCTTCTTTTTTAAGATGGCGGTTAGGAGCAAATCCTTCAACACCGTAAGGCAGTGAGACAACAGCGCCTTTATCGTTAACACTGATCACAGTACCGGAATGTACCGAACCTACAGTAAATACAGTCTCAAACACATCCCACGGATTCTCTTCCAATTGCTTGTGCCCAAGGCTCAACCGGCGGTTCTCTACATCAACGTCGAGAACAACGACTTCAATATCCTCACCTATTTTTGTAAATTCAGCCGGATGCTTGATCTTTTTCGACCATGACAGATCACTGATATGGATCAAGCCGTCAACACCTTCTTCAATTTCTACAAAGATGCCGAAATTGGTAAAGTTGCGCACTTTGGCCGTATGCTTCGATCCGAGGGGATATTTCTCACGGATATCAGCCCATGGGTCAGGAATCAGTTGTTTCATTCCCAGCGACATCCTTCTATCTTCTTTATCCAGTGTAAGGATAACCGCTTCCACTTTGTCGCCTACGTTAACAAAATCCTGTGCTGTCCTTAAGTGCTGCGACCACGACATTTCCGAAACATGAATCAGTCCTTCAACACCCGGAGCTATTTCGATAAATGCACCGTAGTCAGCAATAACTACTACTTTTCCTTTTACTGTATCACCCACTTTGAGGTTTTCGTCCAGCGAATCCCACGGATGTGGTGTCAGTTGTTTCAAGCCTAAGGCTATACGTTTTTTATTGTCGTCGAAGTCGAGAATAACTACTTTCATCTTCTGGTCAAGTTCAACAACCTCTTCAGGATGGTTGATGCGGCCCCATGAAAGGTCGGTGATATGGATCAGTCCGTCAACACCGCCCAGGTCGATAAACACGCCGTAAGTAGTGATATTTTTAACGGTACCCTCAAGCACCTGTCCTTTTTCCAGTTTGGAAATGATCTCAGCTCTTTGCTGTTCCAGCTCGTCTTCAATCAGTGCTTTATGCGAAACAACAACATTCTTGTATTCGTGGTTGATTTTAACCACTTTGAATTCCATTGTCTTATTCACATAGATATCATAGTCGCGGATTGGTTTTACATCTATCTGCGAACCCGGCAGGAAGGCTTCGATACCAAATACATCTACAATAAGTCCGCCTTTTGTACGGCTTTTTACATGTCCGGTAATAATTTCATCATTGTCAAATGAATCGTTAATACGATCCCATGATTTGAGGATGCGGGCTTTTTTGTGCGACAGGATCATCTGACCACTTGCATCTTCCTGGTTTTCTACGTAAATATCAATTTTATCACCTACTTTCAGATCAGGATTGTACCTGAACTCGTTCATCGGGATAACACCATCAGATTTATAGCCAATGTTGACAACAACTTCGCGGCTGCTAAAAGCAACTACTGTTCCTTCAATTACTTCGTGTTCGGTAATGGAGCTTAAAGAACCGGCATAAAGATCTTCCAGTTTGCTTCGTTCTTCAGGTGCGTAATCATCCTGTTTTTTATTCAATGCATCCCAGTCAAATTCTTCGGGTTCTACCGGCTTTTTCACTGTTTCCTTTACCTCCTCAGTTTTTTCTTCGGCAACAGCTTGTTCGACTTCTTCCTTTTCGGCTGGTTCTTCTTCTTTTTCAGTCTTGGGAGTTTCTTTCACTTCTTCGGCTTTTGTCTCTTCAACAACTTCTTCTTTCTTTTCTTCTTCTTTCACCTCTGCTTCAACAGCTTTATCTTCCTTTTCAGGTGCGATTTCTTCCTCAATCTTTTCCTTCTTTTCAGTTTTCTCAGCTTCCGGCTTCTTGCTGGTTTCCTGAGCTTTTACTTCTTCGTTCTCAGTTGTTTCAGTAACTTTTTTTTCGTTTTCTGACATTTAATCATTCTTGCGTTTTGAATCAGGCACCCGGTTCATATGATTCCAAACAGGTTTAACATTTTATTTAACTTGTTGTATTTTAAGATTTTAGAATAGCTAAAACAGACTAAATCCGGGCCTCTTAAAATTGGGCTGCAAAAGTAGATAAATTAATCGATATATTAAAATATCAGATATGTAAATTTAAACGGGTAGATTTGTTTTATCTTTGGCGCATCGTTTTTTATTTCTAACGATTACCTCAGTTATCATTAAACAACACAAGAATATATGTCTTTGAATTGCGGAATTATCGGTTTAACAAACACGGGAAAGACCACCATTTTCAATTGCATGTCAAACACAAAAGCGGAAAGTTCCACTTACGCCTTCAGTGCCACCAAATCGAATAAGGGCATCGTTGACGTTCCTGACCCGCGCCTCTATAAAATAGATGCATTGATCAAGTCGGAAAAAGTGATACCGGTAACAGTTGAAATTGTTGATGTACCGGGTCTGGCCAAAGGCTCCAGCCAGGGCGAAGGTGTGGGCAATAAGTTTCTGGCAGATATCCAGCAAACCGATGCCCTGATCCACGTACTCAGGTGTTTTGATGATGACAACCTGCCCCATATTGAAGGATCCGTTGATCCATGCAGAGATTTGGAGATTGTTGACTTTGAGTTGCAGGTGCGCGACCTCGACCTGGTTACGCGAAAAATAAAACGTCTGGAAAAACTGGCCGGCATCGGCGATAAAGATGCCAAAAGAGCGTTGGATGTGTTGACTGTTTTTAAAGAGCATCTTGAGAACTTTGGAAATGCACGTACGGCTCCTGTCGATGAAGATGACTTTGTTCATATTCAGGACATGCAACTGCTAACGGCAAAACCCATGATCTACGTCTGTAATGTAGATGACGCTTCGGCCACTACAGGCAACAAATATGTGAATGAGGTCAAAAATGTTTTAAAGGAGCAGGCAGATGAAGTATTAGTGATTGCCGGAGAACTGGAAGCCGAAATTGCCGAACTGGATAAGGAAGACAGGGCGGATTTTCTGAAGGACGCCGGGCTGGAGGAGCCAGGCGTGGACAAACTTATCAGAGCTGCCTATAAAGTTCTCAACCTTCAATCATTTTTTACCGCAGGCCCCAAAGAAGTCCGTGCCTGGACCATCAAAAAAGGAATGAAAGCACCGGAAGCTGCCGGCGTAATACACAGCGACCTGGAAAGAGGATTTATCAGGGCCGAGGTAATGAAGTACGACGTCTTTATAGAGTTAGGCTCCGAACAAGCCGTGAAACACGCCGGAAAATTCCATGTGGAAGGCAAGAACTATATCGTCGAAGATGGCGACATCATGCACATTAGGTTTAATGTGTAACTACCAAGTCAGAGGCCATGAACTACGAAAATAACCCGAAAAGCATTAAGTATTATGTCAAAAGATTCCTAATTAGTAATAAAGAAAAATTTCAAGGAAAAAGGATAGTTGATATACCGGCAGGAAATGGGATTACATCACGGATAATAAAAGAAATCGGAGCTGAACCGTTTGCTTTTGACCTGTTTCCAGAGTATTTTTCCGAAAAGGACATAATTTGCAAGAAAGTAAATATTTCCACAGGCATTCCGGTTGATGATAAGTTCGCCGATGCCGTGATTTGCCAGGAAGGAATGGAGCATTTTTCAGACCAGTTGCATGCTTTGCGTGAATTCAACCGTATTCTGAAAGACGGCGGCATGTTGCTCATCACCACACCAAATTATTCAAACATCAGGGCGAAAGCCAGCTACCTGTTGGCCGAAAGTGAACGATTCAATTCGATGATGGCTCCTAACGAACTCGACAGTGTCTGGATGTCGAAAAAGGATAAGGACATAGAAATCTATTATGGCCATATTTTTCTCATTGGTATACAGAAACTTCGTGTTCTGGCAAAGCTTAGCGGGTTTAAGATCAGGAAAATCCATTTCACCCGTGCCAAACCCACATCTATCATTCTGCTGCCGCTTTTTTATCCTTTTATTTACCTGTCGAATTGGATTGCTTACCGCCGGAACCTCCGAAAAAACAGCAACTTCGATATCGAAACCAAAAAAGAAGTTTACGGCGAAATCTTTAAATTAGCAATTAGTCTCAAGATACTGATTGGCGGAGATTTGATGGTGGAATTTGAGAAGGAAATGGGTTTCAAAAATGTTGAAAGACACCTGAAAAACCGACACAAAGAGTTTGGAATCACATGACATTTGGCTATTGGATACGTGTTATTACATACATCTAATTTTCTGTCTTTCTCATTACAGAATTCACAGAAGCACGCACCTGGATCGTTAAAAAAGAGATGAAATATACTTCATCGCTTAAGGATCGTTATCTTGGTTGCAGCGCTGCTAACACCCGATTGAACCCGACAAGTATAAACTCCTGCCGGCAAACCCGTTCCGTCAAAACGGAACGTGTGTAATCCGGCTGTCTGGTTGTTATTGGCAAGTACTTTTATCAATTTGCCATAAATATCATACAGTGCAATCTCTACCCGGCTACTTTCTGGATTTCGGTATCTTACAGTCACTTCATCTGAAGCCGGATTTGGAAATACAGACACATCTATTTTTGCCTCCATTGCTTTTTCGTCTATTCCTACAAACCAAGGATCGATACGTGTATAGTACACATCCTGCTCACCATTAAGCGTGTTGGCCCAGGCCAGATGAGCACAACAGTCATCTGAGACCATATGGAAATAGTCACCCATTTTTTGCTGATTAGGCCACCCATCGTGTGGATCGAACAATTCGGATACCCGTTCATTGGCGGAAAATGTCTGTCCGCCATCCACCGAATAACTATAATATAAAGAAGATTCATAGGATCCGGGTATAGCATCCCTTGTATCCAGCCATACCACATCAATACGACCGTTTGGTGCTACCGATAAAGTACCGAACCACTGCCAGTTATCAGCACGCTCGTCATCATTAACGCGGACAGGCGAGCTCCATGTTTCTCCTCCATCGGTGCTTCTGACCAGCATCACATCCTGTGGATCAGAACCAAACGGGTTAACGGAGCAGAGTATATAAATATTTCCGCGGTCCGGGCCCACAGACATGTCTGCCGTAACCCATACCTGTCCGAGTAAACCTCCTGGATTTGGGCCACTGCCGTTGCCTCCACCAAAACCACCTCCCAAATCAACAACTTTATAATTCTGCCAAAAAATCATTTCATCGGGATTCTGGGCATTATATGATTTTGAGAAGATAAAGCCCTCCCATGAAACACCCGCAACGTACACTTCACCTTCGGGACCAACAGCTACCGTGCCTAGCCTCGGGTCTCCCATAACAAAGACACAGTCCTCGTAAGATGCGCCACCATCTGTAGAACGCGTAAAAAAGTCAGGGTAACAAATACTGTATGAAGAAGTCCAGTTGGAATAAATATTATCCGAGCCAATCCCTTCCGTGCGGTCAATATTCATCCACTGCTTATCCCCTCCCTGTGCATAGGTACCTTCATCCCATTCCTCAATTTGTTCGTCCATTATAAACACGTGGCACCAATAATTATCCTGGAAGTCTGTTGTTAAGCTGTTGTAGTATATGTTACCGTATTTATCATAACTCAGTACTGGGTCCGACCGGAAAACACCCGGCTCGATAACTCCCGGAAATGTCCAACTCTCACCGCCATCCAATGTATAGGCATAACCAGCCTGCCTGAAATTACTACTAGCATGATCAAACTGTCTCCACCCAATGACCATCTTATCAGGGTTTGCCGGATCAATGGCAATAGATGGTTCGTTTGCAGCATCGTCTTCTATATTTTCTCCGTCTTCATCAACATTCACCTGGGTGGTAAAGAAAAAACTTCCCCGGTTGCGGTAAGCAGGGCTTCTCCCCTGCTCCGGTTGCAACTCCGGAATATATGCGTCATCCGGAACCTCATGATGAATTGTAAGTTCATAGTTATTTGACTGTTTCGTTTTCTGGGCTGCAGTGTCATTTGGCATAAGGAAAAACAGCACTGCCGACAGCAAGATGGAACCTGTACTTTTAAAATAAATCATGTGAACTTTTTTTTGGTTATTAATGGTTACGTTGCAATTATCCGTAAAAATAATTAATTTTTGCGTGTATTAAAAACAGTTTTTGTAAAAAAAAGTTCCTGACATATAAATCAAAAAAACCACACAATTAAACAACTGTGTGGGTTTTTGTCTTCAGGTGATGGTTATTAGTTCTTAAAAATGAACTTATCACCTTGCACATCAATAATGATCTTTTTGTCGCTGCTCACCTCGCCAGCCAGGATCATTTTTGAAAGCTCGTTAAGCACCTCCCTCTGAATGACCCGCTTTAACGGCCGGGCACCAAACTGCGGATCGTAACCCATCTCAGCCAGTTTATCAATGGCTTCATCGGTAATCTGGATCCGAATACTGTTCTTTTCCAGCATTTTCTGCACTGTCCGGAACATCAGCCCGACGATATCATGGATCTCATCTTTATCCAGCGGTGTAAACATAATGATCTCATCGATGCGGTTCAGGAACTCGGGCCTGATGGTCTTCTTCAGAAGATCCATAACCTGTTTCCTGGTATTTTCCACGATCACCTCCTTATTCGTGTCAGTAAGCCTTGAAAAATTCTCCTGGATAATATGCGAGCCGATGTTAGAGGTCATGATGATGATCGTATTCTTAAAATCGACTGTTCTTCCTTTGTTATCCGTCAGCCTGCCGTCATCAAGTACCTGCAACAATACATTAAACACATCGGGATGTGCTTTCTCTATCTCATCCAGCAGGATCACCGAATAAGGTTTTCTCCTTACGGCTTCAGTCAGTTGCCCGCTTTCATCGTATCCTACGTATCCGGGAGGAGCTCCGATCAGCCGCGACACTGAATGACGTTCCTGGTATTCCGACATATCTATCCGCACCATAGCATTTTCGTTGTCGAACAGGAACTCGGCCAAAGCTTTTGCCAACTCCGTTTTTCCAACACCCGTGGTTCCAAGGAAGATAAACGATCCGATCGGCCTTTTCTCATCCTGAAGTCCTGCCCTGCTCCGCCGGATGGCATCCGAAACCGCCTGAATAGCCAGATCCTGCCCGACCACACGCTGGTGCAACTCATCTTCGAGTTTCAGCAGTTTCTCACGCTCACTCTGCAGCATCCTGTTAACGGGTATGCCCGTCCATTTCGATACAACTTCGGCCACTTCTTCTGCACTCACTTCTTCGTTGATCATCGGGCTGTCGCCTTGCATTTCCTCTAACTGGATTTTATATTTTTCCACAGCCTCTTCTGCCTCCTTGATCTTTCCATAGCGTAATTCGGCAACTTTGCCAAAATTACCTTCACGCTCAGCCCGTTCGGCTTCGAGTTTATAATCTTCAACCAGCTTCTTGTTATTCTGTACTTTCTCCACCAGATCTTTCTCGGCTTGCCATTTTGACCTTAAGTTGCTGCGCTGGTCATTCAGGTTGGCTAACTGTTCGGAGATCGTCTTCAGTTTCTGCTTGTCATGCTCACGCTTGATGGCCTCTTTCTCGATCTCCAGTTGCCTGATCTTACGTTCCACGGTTTCCAGTTCTTCGGGCAGAGAGTTTATCTCCAACCTGAGTTTCGATGCTGCTTCATCTATCAGGTCGATGGCTTTATCGGGTAAAAACCTGTCGGTAATGTACCTCTGCGAAAGCTCAACGGCAGCAATGATCGCTTCGTCCTTAATTCTTACTTTATGGTACGATTCGTAGCGCTCTTTCAGCCCCCTCAGGATGGAAATAGCCGACATCGTATCGGGCTCATTCACCTGCACGATCTGGAACCTCCGCTCAAGCGCTTTATCTTTTTCAAAATACTTCTGGTATTCTTTCAGTGTTGTGGCGCCAATCGCCCGTAACTCGCCACGGGCAAGCGCAGGTTTCAGTATATTGGCGGCATCCATAGCACCTTCCGATGCACCAGCCCCCACCAGTGTATGGATCTCATCGATAAAGAGGATAATATCTCCGTCCGATTCAACCACTTCTTTAATAACGCTTTTCAAGCGCTCTTCAAATTCTCCCTTATATTTGGCACCGGCAATCAAAGACCCCATATCAAGCGAATAGATGTATTTGCTTTTCAGATTGTCGGGTACGTCACCACTCACAATCCTGTGGGCAATACCTTCGGCAATAGCCGTTTTTCCAACACCCGGCTCTCCGATCAGGATTGGGTTATTCTTGGTTCGGCGCGATAAAATCTGCAGGATACGCCTGATCTCATCATCACGGCCGATGACCGGGTCGAGTTTTCCCGTATTGGCCAGATCGTTCAGGTTTCGGGCATAACGGTTTAAAGCGTTGTACTGATTTTCGGCACTCTGGCTGTTGACCGTTGACCCCTTCCTCAATTGTTTCACAGCCTCTATCAGGTCTTTTTTAGTCACATGATTATCTTTCAGCAACTGCGAAGTACTGCTGTTCACCTCAAGCAGCGCTAGCAGCAAATGCTCAATGGAAACAAACTCGTCGCTAAACTCCTTCAGGTACGTGTGAGCCTTCCTGAGTACTTCGTTCGCCTCATTCGAAAGATACGGTTCGCCGCCAGAAACTTTTGGCAGAGATTCGATAATCCTGTCAATCGCCTGGCTGAAAACCGGAAAGTTAACATTCAGTTTTTTCAGTAAAAATGGAACGACATTATCATCCACAGCTAAAATCCCTTTCAGAATGTGGACACTTTCAATAGCCTGGTTACTGTTAGCACCGGCTATTTCCTGGGCCTTCTGAATGGCCTCCTGCGATTTTATGGTAAATTGATTTATATTCATGATTTTTTCTCCTTTCTAAGTTATATTTTTTGATGAACACCTATTCAAAAAGCCTTCCATGCCGGGAAAAAGGATAGTGGGCAGAAAAAATGTCATGTATTTTTACAGTCAACTGTCATTTTGTCCTGATTATTAATAAGTTAAGATTTGTTAACGAAACGTAAAACAAACTGTCCGGAATAATGTTCTACTTTCGCAACCAAATCCGAATACACATTAGAAAACTGCATGGAAAAAGAACATAAAACAAAAAAAACACTGGTACTTGGCGGAAGCCTAAACCCGGGCCGGTACGCCAACAGAGCCATCCGAAAATTAAGGTCATACGGGCATCCTGTTTTTTCGATCGGGAATAAAGAAGGCACCGTTGAAGATGTGGTTATACAGAAGGGGACCCCGTTTTTTAACGATCTGCATACGGTTACTGTTTACCTGAGCGCTAAAAACCAAAAGCAGTATTATGACTATATTATCGGTTTACGACCACAACGGGTCATTTTCAATCCGGGTGCTGAGAATCCGAAAATGGCCGAATTAGCCCGAAAGTATAATATCGAAGTGATAGAATATTGCACGTTAATTTTACTCGACACACATACTTTTTAAGAGCAATTTGAGTTCTTATATTCATTAAGTGATTTATTCTTACTTTTGCCATGCTTTTTTCAAAATTAATTGACGCCATTTTAAACCTGATGATGAAGCACATCAAAGTTGTATTTCCTTATTTATTTGCACTGATTCTGGTTGTTTTTGCAGGCCAAAGTAAATCAATGGCACAACCGGACTGCACAATCAGTATTAATGAGGCGATGCCTGTTTGCCCGGACATTGATTTTGAGCTTAGTGCCCAGTATTATGAAAACAGTACATATACCTGGCAAAAGAACGGTGAGGTTTTAGACGAAACGGACAACACACTTATCACCAATATTCATGAAACGGCTTCCTTCACTCTGACTATTTTTAACAACAACACATCAGAGGAATGTACCAGCATGCCTTTTCAAGTAACGGTACATACACCGATAGAGATCACATTCAACCAGCTTCAGTTAACCTGCTCGAACGGCGACAACGACAACGGCAACAATGCCAAAGTGAAAGCAATTGCCACGGGCGAGTTTCAACCGGATGAATATCATTATTACTGGAATGTCAGTCCATTACAACTTGCACCCGGCGACTCATCGTTAGCAATCGGATTAAAAGCACATCAAAAATATACTATCGAAGTCAGGGATAACTATGGTTGTCCGTCCCGGGATACAGTCTGGACACAAGCTTATGACAACCCGGAGATTGACATAACTACCGATCCGGATACAGCCTTTATCGAGAATCCGGTTGTAAGTTTCTCATTTACCAACCTGTCGGAGGATACGGTACAGGTATCCAACCATTTTTGGGATTACGGAGATTGCTTTGAAGGAAGTTCTTTGTATCCTTTGTGTCGGGATGACCTGACCACATCGCTGGAAGTACCAACGCACACTTACAGTAATCCGATTTCAAAAGATACAACATATTATGCCTCGCTTACCGTTTACAATCAACAGGGATGTGACACAGTTTATACCAAAGATGTATTGATCCGGCTGGTGGACTTATTCATTCCAAATGTATTCACACCCAATGGTGATGGCATTAATGATACGTTTATTATAACGGAGAATCTAAACTCGGGCGGTGGAGGTGAGGGACGCGCTGAATACGATAATTATGATGTATTGGGAAAATACTACCAAAGCTCCAAACTGGTTGTTTTTAACCGATGGGGACGGATTGTTTATGAATCCAGTAACTATCAGAACGACTGGGACGGAGGCAAGCTGCCCGATGGCGTCTATTTTTACGTATTGAAGTGCCATGGCCTCGTACACGATGAGGTTGTATATAAAGGCGCAGTTACAATTTTTGGAAGTGATCGTTAATTTTAAATACAATTATATTATTATGAAACAGTTTATCTTTTTATCCATCTTTGTTCTTGCCCTGATCTTATCAGGATGCAATAACGGCAACAACAAACAGGTTTCGACCGATGTTGTTAAGAACAGCAAAAGTGCCGTACCACACGCAGATGAAGGCACCGAACCCATGATCATGTTTGGAGACACCGAACACGATTTCGGCGATGTGATCCAGGGAGAGAAAGTTACCTACAACTTTGCTTTTCATAATACCGGTGGTGCTGATCTGCTTATAACAAAGGTAAGCACCAGTTGCGGATGCACCGTGGGTAAATATCCCAAAGAGATGATCAAACCGGGTGAGGGTGGTGATATCGAAGTTACTTTCGATACACACCGGAGAAAAGGTGTCCAGCACAAAACGGTGACTGTTTTGGCAAATACCGAGCCTAACAAAACACTTTTACGCATTAAAGCAAATGTGGTTTTACCTCAAAATCAATAATCTAATATAACATAAAAACATGAAAAATTTATTTATTCTGTTACAAACAGGTGGCGATACCGGTAGCACTTGGACATCGCTGTTACCATTATTTTTAATATTGATCGTATTTTATTTCTTCTTCATCAGGCCTCAGTCGAAAAAGACGAAAGAACAACGGAAGTTCAGAGAAGCTTTGAAGAAAGGAGACAAAGTACTGACAATCGGTGGTGTCCATGGAAAGATTGCTGAAGTAAAAGACACTACGGTGATTCTTGAAGTAGGTAACCAAATCAAAATGACCGTTGAGAAAAGCGCTGTTGTTATGGACAACACGCAAATAAGCCAATCAAAATAAGGCTTTTCGACATAAAACAGGACATTATTCCGGAGTATTCTTTATTTTTATACTCCGGTTTTTTATGCAATCATCTGACAAACCATATCGCCCAATCCGCCAAAGGGACATTTCTGTTCCTGATCGCCGTATAAAACGGAGTGACAATTTTATCTTCCTACTCTGTTTGATTATTGCCGCATTCTTTTGGTTGCTCATAAAATTATCCGGAACATATACCGTTTCTTATAATTACAAGATAAAGTATACGAATGTTCCGTCAGAGAAGAGGCTTACAAAGATCATCGATACAACATTAAACATTAGTTTTTCGGCCCGTGGTTACGACATCCTCAAACTCAATATCACTGAAGATATGGATGTAATGACCATTGACCTGAAAGATTATGAGGTTCGAAAATCCAATAATAATACATACTATATCCAAACTGGTCTTATCAGGGAGGAACTGGCTAGCTATATCAACGTCAACGAATCAGATGTCACGTTATCGAAAAATTCTCTTCACTTCATATTAAGTGACCTGCATGTTAAAGACGTTGCAGTAAAAACCAGGGAAAAGATCGGATTTAAAGACCCGTTCGATTTATATGAAAAAGAACGAGTCGAGCCGGCAAAAGTTTCCGTATACGGTCCTTCATCCGTACTGGACACCTTGCAGTATATATATACGGAGGTCATCAAACTCGCTTCTGTTGATAAAGACCAGATTATCAAGACACGGCTTTACAATCCGTTGCCTGAACTGATTAACCTTGAGCCTGACGAAGTCCTCGTTAAATTAAGAATTGAACGCTTTACTGAATCATTTGTTGAAACAGAAATAGACATTTCAGGTGTTCCGAAAAAAATCCGGACTTTTCCTTCTGCTATCCGCATCAACTTTAAAGTGGCGCAAAAAGATTTCTCGAACATAAAGGCCAGCCAGTTCAGGGTTGTGCCCGAAACCGACAATATCGACCTGAATGAAGTGAAGCGTTTGCATTTAAAACTCATTGAAAAACCAGATTTTATCAGAGATGAGTGGATCGTACCTGCCGATGTTGAGTTTTTAATTATCAAAAAATGATCAAAGTTGCTTTAACGGGAAATATCGGAAGCGGCAAAAGCACGGTCGTTCGTATATTTTCTACCCTCGGCGTGCCTGTCTTTTATGCTGATAAGGAAGCAAAATTACTTTATAAAGACCAACGGATAAAAAAAGCCGTCAGGAAATATTTTGGCAGTGTGGTATTCGACCGGAAGCAGGAAGTTGATTTTAAAAAGATGGCTGCTATTGTATTTAATGATGCATCGGCAATGAGAGAGATTAATAAAATCATTCATCCAGCTGTTTTCGACAGATACGCTGATTGGATGGAAGAAAATAAGAAAGCTGCTTATACGCTCCACGAGGCGGCTATTGTTTTTGAGAATCACCTGGAGGATCATTTTGACGCCCTAATAAATGTAACGGCCCCCAAACAAATCAGGATGGAAAGAGTTGTTAAACGAGACGGAATCAATGCCGAAAAGTTTCATGCCCGGGCTAAAAATCAGTGGCTCGAAGAGGAAAAAAACAAAAAGTCAGATTTCATCATCATCAACGATGGTAAACAATTCCTGATTCCACAGATACTGGAGATTCACAGGAAACTATTAGAACGTACCAAAATTTAATTAGTAAAAAAGGTATTTACGCCGAAAGATAAGATTTATTTGTTCCGGATGCTTCTTATCCATCTATTTACCCCAGATCAACCAGGCACGATTTGATTACCTGGAATGTATTTTCAATATCATGATCCAATCCCACCGAAAAACGAATCAATCCGGGGGACAGCCCCATCTCTTTCTGGATTTCTTCAGGCACTTCCGAACTGGTACTTTTTCCTGAATTCGAAAACAATGTTTTAAAATAGCCCAGGCTAACAGCGTGATACCCTACACCCCGCACCTGCATCAACTCCATGATCGGGGCTGCTTTTTCGGCTGTATCCAGGTCAATAGCGATCATTCCTCCGTATCCGAACCCTTCATTCATAATACGATTGAACAATCCGTATTGAGCATGTGAAGGCATTCCCGGATACACAAATCTCAACCCCATTTCTTCAAACCGTTTGGCCAGATACAGGGCATTCTCACTGTGCTTTTGCATACGTATATGCAGGGTTCCCAGATTTTTAAGTATCGATGACGACCTCAGCGGATCCAGCACAGGACCGAGCAACATGGCTGTACCCGTATTTACATCGCTGATCGCATTGATAAATTCTTCAGAAGCACAGATAGCTCCTGCGACACAGTCGTTTTTCCCGTTAATAAATTTTGTCATGCTGTACACAACAATATCAGCTCCAAGTAAATGCGGGCTAACAATCATCGGTGTAAACGTGTTATCAACCACAAGGGAAATTCCGTCCTCTTTTGTGATTTTGGCCAGTTCCGGAATATCGGAGATCTGCAGCATCGGGTTGGTCATGCTTTCGGTGTACAACACTTTTGTGTTGGGCCGGATGGCTCTTTTGATACTTTCAATATCCGTAATATTCACAAAAGTGACTTCGATATTAAACTTTTTCAGGTAGTTATTCAAAAAAGCAAACGTGCCGCCGTACGTTGTAATACTGGTTATTATATGGTCGCCTGTGTTGCAAAGCTGCAGCAAAGTTGTAGTGATGGCAGCCATACCGGAAGCTGTCACCCAGGCCGATTCGGTTCCTTCCATGGCAGCCAGTGCTTCGGCAAGGTACTTGTTCGATGGGTTCCAGTGGCGCGAATAAAGAAAGCAGCCTTCTGCCTCACCATGAAAAGCTCTGATCATCTCGTCTTCTGTCATAAAAGTAAACGTGGCCGAATCGGTGATGGACGGGTTTACGCCACCAAATTCGCCAAAATGCTTCAGGTTCTGAATTGCTGTTGCGGGATCTGTCTTCTTTGTCATAATTATTGATTTTGTTGCTGTACAAATGTACGAAACTCTCCAGCATTTACTTATTTTTATCAAAAATTTATAGCACGGATCTAACGGTTAAAAACTTGCGTACAAATAAAACTTTTGGTAGCCTGTTAGCGCTTGTATTGACGGGCTTGTTTGTGGTCGGCAACTTTATCGGACCCAAAGAGTACCGAAAAGTACTTATTGACGGCGACGGCAGTGGTTTATACGCCTATCTTCCCGCTGTTTTTATTTACAAAACCGTTGATTTTACGCCGGTATTTGAATTTGAGAAATCCAGACGGCCTCCCGATTATATGGGCCATAATTATCATAAGCGTAACGGAATACTGATCAACAAGTTCAGTAGCGGCACAGCCCTGCTGGAACTCCCTTTCTTCCTGCTTGCCTGGCTTCTCTCGCTGATTCTGGGGATAAAAGCGGACGGCTACAATATTATTTTCCAATATGCCACAGCCGTATCCGCCCTTTTTTGGGCTTGGGCAGGTTTATACTATTTTGTTCAACTGGCCTTTTTGTTTGGCATGAATAAGAAACGCGCCTGGCTGGTGGCATTCTCCGGTCTGCTGGCTACCAATTTACTTTTCTACACAATCATAACTCCTGCCGCCTCTCATGTCTATTCCTTTGGGTTAATAAGCATTTTTCTGTACCTCATGAAAAAGGTTTTTCGGGATCAAAACAGAAGGCACTTATACCTCTCTTCATTTATACTCGGGCTGATTGTGATGGTGCGGCCGGCAGACATCCTGATCGTTGCCGCATTGCCCATGTTAGCCGGATCTTCTGCAAGTTTCATACGGACAGTAAAAGATAAGTTAATCAGGGGAGATCTCTTTGTACTGGTTCTGCTGTTTATTATGGGCACGTCGCCCCAGTTAGTCATCAATTTTCTACAAACAGGGAAGTTACTTGTATATGGCTATCAAAATGAGGGCTTCTATTTCAACAGGCCTGAAATCATTAATTTCCTGTTTAGCTACAGGAAAGGATGGTTTGTGTACACGCCGTTCATGTTGCTGCTATTTCCGGGAATGGTCACACTATACAAAAGGTCAAAATTTGAATTTTTTAGTTTTCTGGTATTTCTGCTGCTCCTTATTTATGTTTTCGCATCATGGTGGAACTGGTTTTACGGCGACAGCTTCGGCATGCGTCCGATGGTGGACTTCTACAGCCTGTTTTTTTTGATCATCGGTGTATGGCTCATATCAATTAAACGGAGATGGCTTATTTTTACTATGTATATTTTCATCGGATTAATGATAGCCCTCAATTTTGTTCAGACATACCAATACACCAAAAGGATCATCCACCCTGATTCGATGAACAAACAAGCCTATTGGCAGGTATTCTTAAGAACATCTGAAAAATACGATGGTATCATTGCCGCGACGGATGAATCTTATTACGGGAAACTGGACGAAGAACCTTTTTTCACAACAACCAACGATATGGAAAGCCCATATCCAGGCTGGAACACGCAGGCAGTTACGGACGAAGATGCCTTCTCTGGAAAATTTTCAGCCCGTATGGATAGCATGGTTACATACAGCCCGACATATCTTTATCAGGTGCCAGATTCTTTAACTGGAAAAAACAATCTCTACGTACTGTTTGAAAGTATGATCTTTGAAAAACAAGCAAATGCTACTTTAAATGCACTCTTTGTTGTTGATATAAGTAACAAGAAAGGAGAAACCCTTTTCTATAAAAAGTTCAAGGTAAAAAAACTGCCCGATAAGGTAACGGGACAATGGCGGCCGGAACATATTGGTTTTAATCTTCCGGAAATA
>Ga0209013_10000654_pt1 | contig 31363 bp, 37 predicted proteins | sample Cruoilmetagenom2_FD_187291 | JGI IMG/M metagenome (GOLD analysis project Ga0209013, IMG submission 187291) | Oil polluted marine microbial communities from Coal Oil Point, Santa Barbara, California, USA - Sample 2 (SPAdes) (version 2) | ecosystem: Environmental > Aquatic > Marine > Oil seeps ...
AATGGAGCGGTTGCAGGAGCTTGTGAAAAATGGCATTTATATAACAAGGGGTGAATAATATGAAGATAACGAAATGGAGACTTTTCATCAATTTCGAAATAGAAGAGCAATGGCTGAACAAAATGGCCGCTAAGGGGCTAAATTTCATCAGTTACAAAATTGGTCGCTATACATTTGAGGAAGGACCTCCTGGAGAATACATCTACAGGCTTGAATTATTGAAAGAGAATCCTACAAATGAACAAGGACAGGATTACTTGTCCTTTATGGAAGACTACGGAGTCGAATGTGTGAATACCTATATGAACTGGGTATTTTTTCGAAAAAAGCAACGGATGGACCGTTTGAAATTTATTCGGATTTCGAATCTAAAATTAATCATTATAAAAGAGTCACTTTCTTAATAGGTTTTGTTGGAGGTTTAAATCTTTTAACCGCATTATTTAATGTTACTCTATCGCAATATAATATGTATTTTTCCTTCGCAGGTTTTCTCATCTTTGTACTCTCTACCCCTATAGTTATTTCTTATCTACGAAAAATTAATGAGTTGAAGAAAGAACATGCTTTATACGATCAGTAGATTTTTGCTAAAGAAACGTATTTTCACAGATAGAGGCACTTATTCCAAGAACTCAAAAATGACTCTATACATCAAAAAACCAACTACTTTTAGAGGAGTTAGTTGGTTCTTTGTTTTATTGAGTTCTGACATTTAATCACACTATAACTTCATACATTTAAACGAGCGAGCCACCCGATTTACTATATTTTATAATTCCTTCTGCACTTTTATAGGCCAGAGCCGCAACTGTTCCTGTAGGATTGTATCCTCCATTATGTGGGAAATTTCCAGCCCCTACTACAAACAAGTTTTCTGCATCCCAATGTTGTAAAAATGGATTTACTACACTATTTTCAGGACTAGCCCCCATAATAGTTCCACCCGTATTATGAGTCGTCTGATAACCTACAATATCGTAATCTGTTATTGCTGTTTTTCCTTCTACCGTTTTTGCTCCCATTTCCTTCATGATATTTACAGTTACTTCTGTAATATACTTATGCAATGCTCTATCCTGATCTGTAAAATTATAGGTCATTTGCAAGAGCGGAAGACCATAGGCATCCTTATATTTACTATCTAAGGAAAGATAGTTCTCCTTATGGGGCATCGATGCACCCTGTGTTCCGATTGATAAAGACCGTGTATAATTGTGGATAGAATTTTTCTTAAACTCTGCTCCCCAAGTTGGTGTCCCTTGTTGTATCGGATTTGATTCAATAGGTCTATATCCAGTTTGTGTGATGGAAATACTACCACCATGAATAAAATCTAAGTTACTATGATCAAAATTATCTGCATTAAAGTCATCGATTGTCATTCCAAGGGCTCCAGCCCCCATAAAGGTGTTCATTTGTTCTTCAAAGAATCCATTTGCACCAGGTAATATTTGATAGCAGTAATTTTTACCAAGTGTTCCCTTTCCAGTTTCCGGGTCATATTGTTCACCAATATTAGATACCATAAGTAATTTAGCATTATTCATAACGTAACTTGCAAGAACAACTACCTCAGCTTCTTGGACAAATTCTTCTCCAGACTGCGTATCTAAATACTTTACACCAGTAACCTTATTTCCACTTTTAATGACCTCTACAACATTTGCATGAAACTTGGTCTCAAAATTACCGGTTTTGGTTGCGGTCGGAATAACGGTTATTTCAGGCGATGTCTTTGCTCCGTATTCACAGCCAAATCGTTCACAAAAGCCACAGTATTGACAAGCATTTATGACTTCTCCATCGGGATTTGTATAAGCTTCTGATAAATTAGCTGATGGGAGCATAAAAGGAGAATATCCTAGTGATTTCGTTGCCCCTTCAAATTTTTTCAAAATGGGAGTTCTTTTCATAGGAGGAGTAGGAAAATCCTGCGCTCTTTTCCCCCAAAAAGGATTTTTATCTTCTCCAGAAATTCCAGCGGTCAGATCGTATTTATGGAAATATGGCTCCATTTCATCATAGGTAACACCCCAGTCTTGAAGCAAATAATCACCAGATAATTTATTTGGACCATATTTTTCTTCAGTCATCGTTTTGATTTGAAAATCATACGGATAAAATCTCCAAGTATGCCCATTCCAATGTGTTCCCGATCCCCCAAGGCCATTACCGAGTAAAAATGAGCTCATCTGTCTCATAGGTAACGCTGGCATTTTGCGGTTGTTTCGAATGGTAATGGTCTCTCTAGCTACGTCTTGCATTAATTCGTAACGAACAGCATACCGATATTCATCATGAACTTTCTGAAAGTCTTCAGTCCCTCTCCTTCTTCCTCTTTCTAAACCAATAACTTTTAGTCCGGCTTTTGCACATTCAGCCGCAATGATGCCGCCAGTCCAACCTAAACCAACGATAACCACGTCTACTTTTGGTAATGTTGTAGCCATAATTTCATCCCTCTACTTTCCTTTACATTCCACCAAGTGATTTTGGCTCAATTTTTTGAAATTTATCTTTTTCAATTACCTCTATATAGGCCATTTGATGACCAGGAAACTCTTTCATTTTCCAACCTTCCATATTGCGATTTCCACCGTACATTGGATCTGCATAGGCTCCCTCAAGCGTCGCCGTTCGAAGTAGGCGGAAGAAAAATGCTGATGTAACTCCCGTCATAGGAATTTCATCATTTTGAAAAGCTGTTAATATTTCATCCATTTGGTCATTTTCTAAACTGGAAAACCCTTTTTCAAATCGCTTATTTGCCTCTTCATCTAATTGACCAATTCCCTGGCTAAAGATAGATGCACGTGTCAATCGACTTTGATATCCTTGCGTTTTAGCACCTACTGCAAATGGGCCTTGCATGTATTCTTTTGTATTGCTGCCATACTGCCCCGCTAACTGACGATCAATAAAGTAAGGAACCCCTAACTCAATCGCCCCTGGTCCTAAATCATCTTTGGGGAAAATCCGCTCTGTCGCATTAGAAAGCACATCAAATTCTCTTTGATTTTGAAAGTATTGAAAACCTTCGTTAGCAGACATATCATGGTTAGTACCTGTATTAGATACATGTTCATCTGTCTTATCTACATTTAAACCAACTAGACCACCTATTAATCCGCCACCTATTAATGCGCCAGTGGCAATTCCTGTAGTTTTAAGAAAGTCTCTTCTTGAATAGTTTTTTGGTTTTTCTGTCATTTACATTGACTCCTTCAAGATAATGATCTTACTAGCAACTTCTAACAAAAGGATATACAAATTTATATATTTCTAATCAATTCCTACAACTTTTTACTGCAATAATTTTTCATAACACATTAAACATGACGACTATCGATATAAGAAAAACCGGGCAAAAAACGCCCGGTCCTTGAAGGTCAGAATCTGTTTCTATCGTTTCCCATGGGCTTTCGACAGACGTTTTGCAATATGATTACCGTTTGATCTTTTAAGGAGGCTGGTCGTGACGTCGTCACGACCAGCCTCCTTTTTCTCGGTATTCTAACTAAAGAGAAGTTACTATACTACTAATAGAGGAGGATGAAAGATGACAGTCTAAGTACGTGACATCGTGTCGCAACGACTGCCTGACCCGCATCCTGCGGGCCCGAAGATACAATTTCGTTCACTCTTTGAAATGCTGTGAATAGAAGCTTCACTAGATGACTACCGAATTTTTAGGAATATTAATTGGGACATTTGTTCGACCTATATTACTTTTTTTCGTTAATCTCCTAGAACTCTTTAGAATATTACTTTTATAACCATTTCTAATATATTGCATTTATGTTTCTCACAATTATATTGAAAATTGTGATATCATAAAACATAAAATTTTATTTTGAGTTAGGAGTGCTTATATTGAAAGTCCAACCATCTACTAAAATGTCGTTATTTGAAAAAGCTATTTTTGGAGATTTGAAAGCCGCAGCTGCTGCAAAGCAAGCTCAAGGTTTTGACTTATATGATCTAAGCTTAGGCAGCCCTGACCTTCCTCCAGATGAACGTGCTAGAAAAGTATTATCAGATCTTAGCTTTGCAACGGATTCGTACGGTTATACACTTACCGGAACTAAACGTTTCAATGAAGCTGTTGCAGGTTATTATAAGCGTCGTTCCAATGTTTTATTGGATCCAGAGACGCAAATTGTTCAAACAATGGGTTCCCAAGAAGGACTCGTTCACCTCCCAATAGCCTTTTGTGATGAAGGAGATATCATTCTTACGACAAACCCTGGGTATGTAGCCTATGATGCAGGTATTAAACTTGCCGGCGCAAAACCATATTATATGGAACTATTAGAAGAAAACAATTTTTTACCTAATCTTGATGCAGTACCGGAAGAAATTGCTATGAAGGCTAAACTAATGATATTAAATTTACCTGGAAATCCAGTTCCAGCTATGCCAGATCCAATCTTCTTTGAAAAAGTCGTTGCCTTTGCTAACAAATACAATGTAATTATTCTGCATGATGCAGCTTATTCAGAATTCTATTTTACCGGAGACGCGCCGAACAGTTTTCTCTCCACACCAGGAGCTCTAGAAGTAGGTATGGAGATTAACTCTTTGTCTAAGAGCTTTAGTCTTGCAGGTACACGGATAGCTTATATCGCAGGAAACGAAGAGATGATTAGTATTATGAAACAGTTAAAGTCAAATTTAGATTTTGGGATTTACGGCCCTATTCAAGAAGCTGGAATTGTTGTCTTAAATCACGCAGAGGAAATAACAGACCGACTACGTAAAATATTTTCCGAGAGATATCATTTCCTAACCCATGCTTTAACGGATCTTGGTTGGAAAGTTGCACCCTCTACTGGAGGGATGTTCGTTTGGGCAAAATATCCGTATGAAATGAACGACAAGGATTTTGTTTTTGAAGTAATCAATCAAACTGGTGTCGTAATGGTACCTGGCACGGTTTTTGGATCCGCTGGAGAAGGTTATGTTCGTATTGCATTAGTACAAGATATTAATATACTGAAGCAAGCCGTGGAACAATTAAAGAAGTTAAAGGTACTTTCAATTTGCTAAATCTTTATTTTTATAATTTTAAAAAGCAATCTAGTCATTATCGACTAAAGATTGCTTTTTAATTGGGACTATTAAAACGAACTAAGTTTTTACCAGAATTTTTAGCATCATACATAGCTTTGTCAGCTTCCTTAAAAACTGAAGTAGTCGTAGAACCGTTGATAGAAGAAAATGCAATACCAATACTCGCTGAGATATTCAATACATGTTCATTAATGGACCAAGGAGCATGGAAAGCTTGCTTAATGTTTTCTACTTTCCCCAAAATTTGACCTTCCCCGTGAATATTGGCGATTAAGGCGATAAATTCATCTCCCCCTAATCTTGCTACAAAATCTTCGGGATCTAGAGCATCCCTTAACCTGCAACCAAACTCTCGAATAACATCATCTCCTGTTTCGTGTCCAAAGTTATCGTTGATTTGTTTAAAGTCATCAATGTCTATAAGGATAACCGCAAAGCCTTCACCAGTTTTCTCTTCTTGCTCTAAATTTTCCTGAAGTCGATTGGTGAAAAAACGCCTGTTTGGTAGTCCTGTTAAAGAATCATGGTAGGCATAATACTCTAATTGGTCAACATTCTCTTTTTGTAACGAAATATCACGAGCAATTATTAGCATATATTTAAACTTACCACTCTCATCAAATACTGGGGTACCATTTAGTTCAGTCCATATCCAACCCTTTTTTAAATGCTTTGCTTTCAGCTCAACTTTATAAGATTTCTTGTCTTTAATCGCTTGTTGGAAACGGTCCTCTAAAAACACCACATCATCTGGATGTATATTATAAAACGTATGTTGCTTTCCTATTTGTTGGTTGTCATATTCAAATATCTCTTTGCTAGAAGGTGATACATATAAATACTCTTGTTTATCGTTCAATAAAATAATAACGTCTTGTACATTTTCTGCTATAATACGAAACTTTTCTTCACTATCAATATATTTGCTTGCCAGCCTGTCCAACTCTCTCATATCTTTGACACCGACGAAAATGCCCGTTTGCTGTCCGTCTAGAATTATTGGAGTTAGTTTTACTAAGCATCCGATTGTAGTTCCTGATTTATCCAGAAAGTTTAAACGGTAATCCCTTAGCTCACCATTTAAAGCTTGGGCAAGACATTTTTTTGCTACCGCTTTGTCCTTCTGTTCTACAAAGTCGATAAAAAACTTCCCTGCAAGTTGCTCCACTGGATACCCGCTCAGCTGCTCCAGCGCACGATTTCCACTAGTAATATATCCTTCCAAATCAATCTTAAATATAGCATCTGGATTATAGTCGTAGAGAGATCTATACTCGGATTCTGTTGTCGCCAACTGACTTTGACTTTTCATCTTTTCAATTTCTATTAACTTCTTAGTTGTTACGTCCTTTGCCAGAGCCACGATATGCGTACATACTTTATCTGTGTTTAGGATAGGTGTTAACGTTATCTCAACATAAATTCTGTCACCCGTTTTAATCGTAATATATTCCTCAAATGAGTGAATTTTCTTCTTCTTGATAACTTCCATACATTCTTTTTGTAGCTTATTTGCAGGTTCTTCAGAGAGAATGACATGTAGCGATTTACCAACAGCTTCATGAGTTAGGTTCAATCTATTATTCAAAGATGTATTTAAAAACTCACATAAAAACTGATTGTTTTCTTCTACCCTCAATATAAAGACCATTTCTGGAATTCCATACATAAGTGCTTTAACTAATGATAGTTTTTCTTTCACCATATGTTTATTCACCTCTCAATCGATTAATTATATTTAAACACACACTACCAAGCTTAGCGAATAGAAAAAAAGACCAAGAATGGTCCAGATAGGAAATTTACCTAGCTACCTCTTAGTCTATCTTCCCCTTTTACAGGTTGTATAAGCGCAAACTTTTCCCAACGTCTGCTTTTCCATCTAAAATACATAATTGTAGCGCGAGTCCATTCATCTGCTGCAATTGCTAACCAGACTCCAACTAACCCTAGATCGAGTACAAATATCAAAAAGTATCCTAGCGGCAAACTCATCATAACCATTGATAAGGCTCCCACAAATACAGGAAAAGTTGCATCTCCTGCAGCACGTAAGGAATTGATAATGACTATATTGATCGTCCGACCAGTTTCCAAAAGAAAACTTAATAGTAGTACAGATGCACCTATCTCGATAATCTCTTTATTGTCCGTGAATAGCCCCATTAATGGATAGCGTAATATTATTACGATCGTCACCATTGTTACTGTAAAAATAACCGCCCATTTCACACTAAACCATACTGACTTATATGCTTCATCTTTTTCATTTGCACCTACAAATCGCCCTACGATAATCGCAGTACCCATTCCGATAGCAATTGCAAATAAGTACGTAAACATCGAAATGTTCACTGCATATTGTCTAGCTGCCAATGATTCGGCTCCTAAATAGGTAACATAATATAAGAAAACAATCTGGCAGCCTTGATATAAAATCTGCTCAAATGCAGATGGAAGACCAATTTTTAAAATCTTCGTAATATATTCTTTGGATAGAGTGAAATAATAATGCACTTGCACACGATACTCCATCACTCGATAAAGCAACCAGAAGAATACAAGCATGGCTATAAATCGACTTAAAACGGACGAAAGAGCTGCCCCTTGAACACCTAATTCCGGAAAACCAAATTTCCCAAAAATTAAGGCATAGTTGCCTATTACATGGAAGATATTCATCCCAAGAGACACAAGCATGGTCTGTTTTGTATACCCATGTACACGAATAATAGCAGCGAGAGCATTAATAATGGCTTGTAAAAAAATTGCTCCTCCAACAATTGTCAAATATTGATTGGCATGGACCAACACATCACCTTGCAAATTCATCGCGACCATCATTCTTTTTGAAAATAGGATAAAGCCAATACTCAGTACTACACCGACACATAAATTTAAAGTTACTGCTAAACCTGATATCTTCGATGCTTCTACAAATCGTTTCGAGCCTAGATATTGAGAAACAACAATTGCTGCACCATTTCCGACAACTTCTAATACTAAGATTGCTATATGAATATACTGATTTGCTGCTCCAACTCCTGATACTGCGTCATCTGAGAGTGCACTGAGCATAAAAGTATCTGCAATTCCCATTAACATAAATAAAAATACTTCTAAAAATATCGGCCAAGTCAAAGTGAATAAGCTTAACTTTTCCCCTAAATTGTTCTTTTTATTGACTACCACTGTAACTCCTTCTTTATCCTTAAATTTTTCATAAGAAGAATCTTACCATAGAATTTGTTTTTCTCCTATTGGTTTATAAGAACAGCACAAGTTCATTATGGAAATATCTGCTTGTAGCTTTTCGGTTGGGATTAGTTTCACTTTCCGCTAAGCTATTCTAATATACAAAAATACACGCTTGACTATGGATGTAGTCAAACGTGCAATTATATTTTATTCAATCCCTACATTTTTGTGAATATATTCCTTAATCTCTGGAACAGATAACTCTATTTCATAAGTCAAAAGGTTATCCTTCACATAGGCTAGTTTGTTTCCTTCAACGGCATCAGATTGAATGTGTAAGATATTGTCTATATATAATATTCCTTCATTAGTAATCATTCGGTCATGGTCACTCAGCAATCCCTTTTCATTTAGTGCTCCCTGAATGCTAGTCAAATTTTCTCCTAATGCTCTTGTTAGGACTTCCCCTAACTCATTTTCATTTTCATCCTTTTTATCTGAAAAATTACAAACATAATAAGCTAGAAGGATTTGTTCCTTTTCTACTAATTTCCCCATTGTTTTTCCCCATTTCATCTTTTTTCCTATTATTCCTTTTTTCTCTTAAGATTAAACATAAAAAGTTGAATGGAGTCTAGTCAGTTTTTTTGATTATTCTGTAACTACTTTTGCAATGTCTGCTTTTATCGATTCTGGGCTATCCGTGGGTGCATATCTTTTAATGATTTCACCATTTTTATCGACAAGAAATTTAGTGAAATTCCATTTGATGCTTTTCGACAAAATTCCTTTACTGTTAGAAGTTAAATAGTTGAAGAGCGGATGCGCTTCTTTTCCATTAAGCTTAGTCATTTCATGCATTGGAAATGTGACGCCATAACTCATTCGACACGCTTGTTCGGCCTCTTCTGCGTTACCTAACTCTTGTTTAAATTGGTTTGAAGGGAAACCTAATACAATTAGTCCTTCATCTTTATACTCTTTATAGATCTCTTCTAGTCCATCAAACTGACCACTTAGTCCACATTTAGTTGCTGTGTTTACAATGAGCATTGGTTTACCCTTATACTCATTTAATCCATACTCTTGGCCATCCGATTTCTTTACTTTAATATCGTAAATACTCAATATTACTCACTCCTTAAGCAGATTTAGAAATGCATTTAACTCTTTAAGATTAGTCATTAAAGTCTCTGCGTTCATATCTAAATAATTGCAGCTAGTAATTTTACTAATGATTGCCTGTTCGATTGGTTTCTCTTGCTCTAAAGCCTTTTCCGTTAACGAAATGACGAATGCTCTTTTATCCTTAGCAGATTGCTGTTTGTTCAGCCATCCATTTGCAATCATCCGGTTAATAATAGGATTTAAGGTTCCAATCCCTAGCCCTAATTGAGTTCCGATATCCTTTACTAACAAGTTATTCTGTTCCCATAACGTGAGTAGTACTAGATATTGAGAGAATGTTAAATGGAATGGCTCCAAAGTTCGTGCATACAACTTGGAAAAGTTACTGGATGCTTTATAAACCTCGAAGCATAGTTGCTGTTCTAGCTTGGAAGGATTGCTCATGAAAATCACACCTAAATTAATTATTTTACGATTATTTCTACATCAATTGAGTTTTTTACTGCTTTTGAATATGGGCAGTAATCATGCGCTTTTTTTACATATTTTTCTTTCAACTCATGATCGTCTAACCCAAAAATCTCTACTTCTAGCTTCGCAGCTAATTTCACTCCACCGTTTTCTTGATCAGCAATCAATGAAATAGTAGCAGTAACTTCACTTTTTTCTACTTTTACTTTATCATGTTCCAACACTAATTCTAAAGCACTGTTAAAGCAAGAACTATATCCTGCAGCGAAAAGCTGTTCTGGGTTTGATGCAGTAGTCGCTTCTCCACCTAGAGCTTGTGGTTTAGCTATGTCCAAATAAAATATATTATCTAATGAATGTACCTCGCCTTGTCGTCCACCCGTATTTACAATAGTTGTTTCGTATAATGTTTTCATATGTTTTCCTCCTCTTATGTTATTTGTGTTACGTATGATATATTCATCATAATAAATTATATCGTGTACGATGTAAAATGATATGTATTATAACCCAATAAAAAAGTGTGTGAAGTTTTCGAATTGAAAACTTCACACACTTTTACTCAGGAACCTATAAACAATGCACACTGACTAATGGCGATAAAAAACGCTACATTATTTATAGGAGAGTTATCGTTTACTTCAAGTTGAATTTTAAATACCTCATCAAGATCTGCTTTCCACTTCGCAATCTCACGGTCATTGTAAATAAACTTTGACCAATCTTCCATTTCTTTATCCAACTTAATCTGTAAATTCCCATCTGAAATTAGTAAGTCCGGAACTAGCTCCTTCCACTTATCATAGGCAACTAAGTATTTCTTCTCGTTAGTATAATCATAAACCTCGAAATAAACTCTCCCTTTACGAGATAACTTTTTACACATACAAACTAACTGATCATTTGCATCGTAAACGTTATACCAAAGAAAGTAGCGGTAATCCATTATTTTATCTAATCGCTTCTTTATACCATTAGAATAGTATCGTTGAAATGTATAAACAATCTCTCCATCCTCGTTATAAACATGGGTTTTGGGAGTCTCTGCAATATTAACCGGTTGTTCGTATGTATAGTTAGCCATGGTCATCCCTCCTGTAAAAAAATACTACATAACTCGACTAAATTATTTCCCGGGAAACAAATTACCAATAAGTTTTAATACTTTTAGGCCTCTTAAAATATAAAAACGAAGCAATGCTCATGAATCATCTTGGTTCATGAGCATTCTCAAAACTATCTGCACTAATAGATTTTAACATCTAAACTAGCACTCTGCGTTGGTAATTCAGAATATCTTCCATCGATTTTTCAAAAGGGATAAGATTGGTCCTATTTTCTAAAATAAGATTAGAAGAGAGGTTAATCACTTTTTCTTCTAATTTATCTTCTGTTGACTCCACTGCGAAATTAACACTTGAAAGGGCCTGTAAACTATTAGTAATTTCTTTTAAATATCTAGGTAGCCCCGAGGTTATATTATGGACACTACCAGATTGACTCTTATTAAATAGAATTTCATATCCACTAATCGCGTCACGCACATCTAAAAAGTCTCGTTGGGCCAATAAGTTGTTTACTTTCAACACTTTTTCTGCTCCATGTAATTCCATTTCTGCTACCTTTTTAGCTAAAATGGAACAAACCCCATTTGATTTTCCAGGACCAATTAAATTGGATGGCTTCGCAATGACAATATCCATTTCATATAATAACTCCCAAGATCTTGCTATCAATTCTTGTAAGGTTTTACTTAAACTATATGGATGGTCTAAGGTTGTAAAGTCATTTACATCAAATTGAAGGGTAGAGCCTACGACCAAGACTTTACATTCAGGGGCTTGTAACCGAATTGCTTCCAGTAAGTAGGCAGTGGACAATGTATTTATTTCTAAAGAGGCAATTGGATCTAACCATGAGGAGGGTACATGATTTTGCCCAGCCAAATGAAGCACTTTGTCTGGTTTGTTCTTTTTTATCAGTTCGGTTAATTTATTTTTATTGGTTAAATCACATGATATGAGAGAGGCATTATTGCCTTTTATATTGGAAGGTTGTCTAGAGACACCGAGTACTTCGTATCCCGCTTGTGCAAAATGACGACAGGCATGAATACCTGTAAAACCTGTAGCCCCAGTTATTAATAACTTCTTCTTAGTCATCCCATTAGCTCGTTTTCAAAAGTACTGGCCATATCACTTTCCAACTGCTGATGAAATGCATACGTTTCTTTTAATCCATCCTCTATTGTATACATAGGATTCCAGTCCAATAGATTTCTAGCTTTTTTATTGCATAAGCAGCTATGCTTAATATCCCCATCTCTCGGTGCAGTAAATTCTCTTAGAATAGAAATTCCATGAATGTCTGTTAAAAAAGATAGTATTTCGTTAATAGAAGTCCTTTGCGATGTACTTACCTGAATCGTTTCTTGATCACCGTTCTCCAATGCCGCAAGATTGGCAGCAACAATGTCCTTTACATATATAAAATCTCTTGTTTGCTGTCCATCGCCGTGCACATTGATATTTCCATCTTTTTGTAGTCGATCGAAAAATACAGACACAACTCCTCCTTCTCCTTTAGGAAGTTGGCGTGGGCCGTATACATTAGCGTATCTTAAGATGGTATACGACTGTCTATAAAGCTCATAGAAAAGCCTTATGTAAGACTCCGCAGTTAACTTGGACAGTCCATAAAATGAAGCGGGTACTGTAACCTCTTCTTCCGAAAGTAATTTATTGTTTAAATTTCCATATACAGCTGAGGTACTTGCAAATATAAATTTCCCCACATTTGCTTTACGGCAAGCCTCTAGCATATTGAGTGTTCCAATAATATTTACATCTCCATCATACTTCGGATATTGTACAGATTTCCCAACATCTGCTTGTGCTGCTAAGTGATAAAATGCATCTGGTCGTACATTCATAATGACTTTACTTGCTTCCTCACTACAAATATCCACGACATGTAATTGTGCTCTAGGGTGAACATTTTCCTTTTGTCCCGCTACTAAATTATCTATAATATGAACCTCTATATCTCTGTCTATAAGTGCATCAACAAGGTGGGAGCCTATAAAGCCAGCCCCCCCTGAAACTATTACTTTCATTTTCAATCTCCTTTTGTCTTTTTCATAATATATGCAGGTTTAAAAGAAAGATGGGGACATGCGCCTGAGAAAAGTATGAAAGTCCACCACTATCTTAAGAACTTTGTTCGTATAAACAGAAGTTGCCAACAAAAAAATGAATGAATCATAAAAGAATCATTCATCTGAAAAATTTCAGTAAGACTTGTTGAATTGGTGTTTCATGATAATCGGTGAAGCCATTTTTGGTTGTTTTGACCAGATACCAGTACTTGTGTTAGCGTTAGGAATCAAATAGGAACTAGGGAGGTTTTTCATAATTTCTTCCCAGACACGATTATCTACAAATACTTTATAGTTACCTGTGGTAGGAAAAAAAATATTTTCGTAATACTCACTACTCATTGGTTTCATTAGTTTAACTGTTACAGTTGGTGGAATCTCATATCCCTCTGGTAAATGACTCAGAACATCAGTCCATATCGTGCGATCAACAAATAAGTTTGGCGTTATTGGTGAATAAGGAAACAACAAATTATAGTAATCTGATTTCATTGGTTTAAGAAAATTGACCGTAGAGGGATTTGGAAAAAGGGTTTCTTTTGGTATTGAATGGTCTATTTGATCCCATACCTCTTTAACAATAGCTATTTCTGCGTTAAGTCCATTATTAGAAAACCTGGAGTTATAATTCTCTGATGAAACAATTGTCTCTTCTTTTATGATTTCCGAAACTGCCAGTGATTTCGTAGGATTCCAAATACCCTGCCACCAAGTTTTACACCTGTAAAATAGAGATAAGAAAAAAAGGTTAATGTAATGGATTATGCGAGACATCTTGTTCACCATTCTTCCTCATGGAAATGGCCTCATTATAAACTTCTAGTAAACTTTTTATGCCCTGATCAATGGACCAATGTGTCATGCCCCATTTTTTTGCATTTGTTCCTAATTTCTTTCGCAACTGTTCATTATCTAAAAGTGCACTTATATTTTCATACATCATATTAGCATCACCGGGAGGTGTTAATATCCCCGTCACGTTATGCTGCACCATTTCAGGCAAGCCTCCAACATCGCTGACAATTGTTGCTTTCCCAGCAATCTGTGCTTCGATTAAGGACAATGGCTGATTTTCTAACAGTGTTGGCAGTATATAAATATCTGCCTTTCCTAGTAAAGCTGGAACATCCTCCCTTTTTCCTAGAAATTGAACGTAATCATCTAAACCAAGCACCTTACATTTAACCCGTAGTTTAGATTCACTATCACCTGATCCCACTATCCAACAAACCCAATCTTGACGTTCCTTTTTTAGTTTCCCTAAAGTGTCAAGCAAATATTGAACTCCCTTTAGGTCAATTAGTCTTCCACTATAGATAAGCACCTTTTTGTTTTTTGGTGGTGTAATTAGTGACTTCACTTTCATTTGTTTAATGAAACTTTCTGTATCAAAGCCATAATGGAGTACTTTTATTTGTTCCTCTGCTACTTTAAATTCATCTATCAATATATTTTTCAACCAATTGTTCGCTACAATAGTTATCTCTGCAGTATTTGCTCCTAATTTTTCTAAATCATCATAATACGCTCTAGCAATATAAGCATTCGGAGTTTTGTGAATGGTAGTTAGTTGGTGATGGATTTCATGTGCGACAGAACCATGTAAAGTGGCAACGAGCGGAACATGTTTAGGACGGATTCGATCGATGCAGGCTGTAGAAATAACATCTTGTGTGTGTATCAAATCATAGTCATCTAATCCAAAGTAGGCTGTTCCTAGTTCGAATATATAACGTTGGAACTCTGTATATTCAACTAATTTATTTTCATAAATTTCCGGATAATTGTCTTTATTTATCTTCGCTTGAAGTAACGGCAACAACTTGTCTCTTGTAATCTTTTTATCTGTACCTATCATATGGATATTCAAATTATCCTCATCATATCCAAGAACATTTACTTCGTGTCCAAGCTGTTCCAATTTCTTTTTCAACTGAACCATATAGTTCCAAACTCCACCTAAATGGGGTATAGACCAATATGTGGCAAGTAATATTTTCAAATTATACATCTCCCCGTTTTAACCGCATGCTCTATACTTATTGCCGTTGACTCTAATTGGTGTGGGCTTTTAAATTTGAAGCATTTGAAGAACAATGGGACATCCCTTTTCAGGTACATCCTCGGTCAATAAGACAAGTCTTCCTTCCGTTACTCGATAATTTACTTTTGGCTGTAATATCCCGTTTATAAAAAGGTTCATATAGGAAGCATCTGCTGGATCCATCATTTGTTGAAGTCCACTATTAACAAGAGCATCTTGTTCTGTATATACCTTCCTCAAGCCGTCAGACAATACGAAAAGTTCCGTAGTTATAACCATTCGCCGGCTCACTACTTTAGTCTCTGACTTACTTTCCTTTAAAGGAATAATTAAAGGTTGTGAGAAATATGCAGTCACTTTTCGTGGTACGTAAGGTTGGTTTATCATTTCTTCCCTCCTAACATATAAATAAAGTTAGTGTATCCATTAAACAGTAAAAATGTGTATTGCTCAGGTCCTTTTTCTCATTTTCCACCAAATACCCGAGTGCCCATAACTCTCTCGTTTTGAGTCATATGTTGAAAGAGAAATGAAAAGGAGGAACACGTTTGGCTTTAAAAATTGTTAAATTAGCTATCACACCTAAACAAACGATTTCGACTTCACCAACAGTCGCTCGTTACTTTCATGAGGTTCCAGAAACAATTACTGAGGTTACCACTCATAAGATTAATGCTTCAGATTTTCTAGACGATCAAGGTGAAATAGCACAATCATTGCCAACACTCAATTTAAATAATAGCTATTTTAATGTTTATATAAATGGTGTATTACAGATGGACGATAACTTTTCTTATACTGCTGGAGAAGATGGAATAGGTTCTTTACTTCTCTCTCTCCCAGATGATTCAGAAATCCCTAAAGGCACTCCTATTATTATGGAGACGGTCAACTTTCATCCAGAAGTCGTATCAGAATAGACAGTGAAACCTGTCTCAGACTGTAGACAATCACAATTTCAGGTGTATAAAGTTGAATATTAAACTCGGTAGCCCCACCACTTCGCTTTCCTTGGACTTGGCTTCAGCCTCCTCGTCACTACGAAAACATATGCTCCTGCGGTTACTCGTCGCAAAGACATTGGTCAAATAAAGTTCGACCAATTTCCTTCCTGCGGGGTCTTCAGCTCAAGCTATTCCCACTGGAGTCTCCGTGGTGGACCATGCCTTATAAAGCTCCAATAAATTATTCAATATCTTACTTATAAAATGAAACATCCTTAGGAACACTTATTACTATTCATAACCGTTTATAAAAATACTTTTGTTGTAAAAAAAGAGACAGGGAAACCTGTCTTTTTTTTCATTTATACTTTCTCTATTTTTCCCCGAAGCAATCTTATAATTGAGAATAGAATAGACTATCCCCGACAAAAAAGCGGGACATTGATAAGACAATTGAAGACACAATACCAATTTTCCTTAGTGAGATAATCTCAGGGAGTCTCTAGGCTATCTTTATCTCTACTAAAATTATTTTCAATTTATAGGAAACTAGCCCCTGCTCAATATCATTCTCTCGCATTAACTATTTAATAAGGTGTATATGACACCTTGAAAATCGAGAATGAAGGGGGTGAAATAATTGGATTTAAGTCAACTTAAAGGAGAATATGATGCCGTATTTAGCCTTGGAGATCTTTGCTTAGCATCCATCCAACTGAAAAAACACAAACTGAGACCATACTCAGGCGTACTAGATTGGATGGCTAGCCCTGACCTATCAAAGTTAAATGAACTATTAGAAAATCGCTTCATAGGTTTCTTCGAATATGATAATCTTCGTGTTATTGGATACGCTGATACGTTTATCTGCGTCTCAGATGATGGTTATGATCTAGTTTCCAATCATGACTTTGATGGAGAAAAAAACACACTAACTTATTTAGGCTCCTATCCAGAAGTAATGGAGAAATACGAAAGAAGAATTCAACGATTTCTTTCGGAAATGGATAATGCCAAAAGAATATTATTTGTTCGAACAGAAGGAACGCTCGAGGATGCAGCTGTTTTACAAGACGTACTTTCTAGAATAGTAAAAAATGATTTCAGCATCCTACTTATCAATCACACATATGTCCAAGGAATTGTAGAAAAAAGTTGGCCTTTAGAAAAGGTTTGTTCGGTTGAGTTTCCCAATAAAGATAAATGGGAAGGAAATCATGACTTATGGAAAGAGGTGTTAAGTGGAATTCATTTGCGTACGTAACCAAATGTACCGAATGTCTCTAAAAACAAATTAATTAACAGGGAGGAAAAAAAGTGTTTACCAATGCAACAATATTGATAACCGGGGGGACAGGCTCATGGGGAATTGAACTAATCACACAACTTCTTCTTCTAAACCCTAGGAAAATTATTATTTTTTCAAGAAATGAAAATAGACAAGTCATCATGCGCAGGAACTTTGAAGATACGAGATTACAATTTAATATAGGGGATATACGAGATAAAAGCGCTCTTTCTTCGGCATGCGCTGGTGTGGATTATGTTTTTCACTTAGCTGCACTTAAGCACGTTCCCGTATGCGAAGAAAACCCTTTAGAAGCTATTAAAACCAATATAGTAGGAACTCAAAATGTAATTGAAGCTTCCATAAAGAACCAAGTCAAAAAAGTAGTTTATGTTTCTACAGATAAAGCAGCCGATCCAGCTAATACGTATGGAATGACAAAAGCACTTGGAGAAAAGCTGATTCTATGTGCAAACGAATTGAGTTCGCACACTAGGTTCTTATGCATTCGAGGAGGGAATGTGCTTGGAAGCAGTGGCAGTGTACTACCAATTTTCATTAAACAATTAGAAGAAGAAAATAAAATCCGCATTACCGATAAAAAAATGTCACGATACTTTGTCACTCCACAACAAGCGATTAAAACTCTTCTTCAAGCTACCGAGCTGGGAAATGGTGGAGAGATTTTTGTCATGTATATGAATGCATGCAATATACTCGATTTAGCAGAAGTTCTCATTGAGTATTATCACAAAAAAGATGTTCAAATTATTGAAATCGGTGCGCGAGTTGGAGAAAAGACTCATGAAGTATTAATCGCAGAAAATGAAATACCTATGGCTACCGTATTTAACAAAGATTTGATAAAAATTGCTCCGTCGAATTCCAATAATAATAATTCATCCGTACCTGCTATTCTCATAGATACGAAACAAAAATTAATGACCAAACAAGAAATTAAAGAATTATTAGTAGAAGGCGGCTTTTTAAAGTGAAAATGGCATTTCCAATTAGAAAACCTGCAAGGAAATGAAAGGTAAGTAACAAAAAACTAGACTCGCCATAATTGTCTAGTTTTTTTGTATTTCACTTTTTGGATACCTATTCATCTGTTGCAGGATAAACAAAAACACCCCAACGAGTACTAGAATTCCGCCAACAATTTGCCATCCTACTAGTCGCTCTCCTAGAAAAATAGCAGCAAGGATCGTTGCCCCTACCGGTTCCCCTAAAATACTCATAGATATTGTTGTAGCTGTTACATAATTCATCAACCAATTGTTTATCAAGTGAGAAATAGTCGGTACAACTGCTAACAATCCGAAAATTCCCCACTCTCTTAAATCATATCCTCCCATTGCAACGCCTGTCAGGAAGTTATAAACAATGAGTGCAATGGCAGCAAAGCCAAAAACAGTAAAACTATAAATCCAATGAGAAACTTTTTTTACTGCTTTTTGTCCGATTAATAAGTACCCAACAACTGCTATAACACTTAGAAATGATAGTATATCTCCAAGAATGGCATTTCTACTTAGACCAAAATCACCCCAGCCGACCATCACTGCTCCTATTACAGCAATACCCATGGTCATAAGTGCTGATTTCGTAGTTCTCTCTTTAAATAAGATCACACCACCAATTAAAGCGATTATAGGTTGCAGTGCCAGAATAATTGTCGAACTGGCAACCGTCGTTAATTTTAAAGAACCGAACCATAATGCAAAATGTAGAGCTAAGAATAGACCTGCTAAAAATAGAAGCAGCCATTCTTTGTTTGTTAGTTTTTTAAACTCTGCCCTTTTAAACCATACAACTGGAAGTAATAGGAGTGTCGCTAAAATCATTCGATACATACTTAGTATAGTAGCGGGTGCATGAGACCACTTAACAAAAATGGCCGCAAACGAAATTGCTATAATGGAAATGACTAATGGTAACACAATTGATTTGGATGCATTTGCTCGATTCACTAACTTACCCCGTTCTGTTTTTTTCTATAGCTTTAGCCAATTCTCATTGAAGCATATTAAATAGTGTAGTCCGAAAAATGTTAATTTCAGCTGGAGTCGCTCCAATCAACTGAATCGACTTTTACAGGATATCACTAAATATTCATAGTTTAATTGGAAACAAGTAATTATGAAATTGAATAGCTTATAAACTAATCTTAATATACTGGATATATCTTAAATAGGAAATAGAAAAAACTTCTCATCTATTGATAAGAAGTTTTAGGTATGATCTCTTTTCCATTTTCTATATTTATCATAAATTCTTTTACCGCTTGTATAACCGATTAAAGAGATAGCTAATCCGATTCCGGTTAATGATGTAATAAGCGCTATCCATTCAAAAAAGGAGTAACCAGGAACCTTTGCCCAATCTGTTTTCCCCTTCCAATCTTCTATGACTAAGTTCATTCCATAAATACCCGATACTACTGTAAAAATAGTTAACATAAATAGTAGGGAATTATGTCTTTTGTTCGATTGATTGTCTTGAGCACGGTATAGATCATCTACAGTTTGTTTCACTTCATCGAAAAGATCGTGAAGACGAAATACCTCTCGCAATTGCTTCGTTAGCTCTTTCCCTTCCGTCCTAGTAGAAACTTCTTCAAAATAAAAACGTGAGTAAAATTTTGATATGAGTTCTATTAACTCTTCCACATATCTTTTATCTTTTATCCAACTTACTTCGCTATGCTCAAATGAAACCTTTAATAACATAATTTTATAGTAGTAATGAAGCATCAAATTATAATAATGAACACTCATAAATTGAGAAATTTCTTCCTTTAATTGCTCTTTTTTCCTATTAGAAAGAGTTACCTGAGTATGCTCTGAAGCTATCGTATATGTATACGGAGCCCAGCGATCATATATTCGCTTCCTCACATATTCTTTTACATAATCCGGATTGGACGAAGAGATGAACTCATTCCCTTCTGTATCCTTCCCATCTAAATGTGCCATACGAAATAGTTGGTCTTCCGTAATCTTCTGTTTGTCATCGGCAATTAAAAATAAAGAAGTATGCATTCGCTCATCTTCAAAGTAAGGGAGGCTCCCATAATAACCCGCTAATTTTTTGTCATGGATGATAAACGGTTTTAGAGGTTGGCATAAATAATCAAATACCAGTTCATTTGTATTTTCGAATTCTTTACTGTTGTAGTGAATTTTTGCCCCTTTATCGAAAGGAAGCTTCGACTCTAGAACACGAAAATGACTGATATGATCAAGTATATTGGTCAATGTTTCCCGCTCTTGATCCATAGCAGTACGTACAGTAATTATACCAATACCAAAAGGACATAAAATAATATCGATACTGTTAATGGAAATTTGGAGTTTGTTATTATTCACTTCATATGTAAAAGATTCTTCCACTACTTTTGAATAACGCAAAAACCCTCTATTACTAGTGCTAGCAGGGAATAATTTATCTTCAATAAATGGCAAAAAGAACTGCTCCAATTCTTCGTGCATGATTTTAATATTATCTCCGTAATATTTATCTTGTAGTTCTTCTTTGTCTAAAGTAAAAAAGGTGAAATGGTTTTTTTCGAGTTGCCCCATTAACTTTTGCCGATCTTTCTCTAGGAAAGAGAATGGAAATAGATACGTCATATATGCATCCGTTATATCCAGAGGTTGAATCACTAAATTATCCATTTCATTCACCTACTTTTTGTTGTTATTCTTTGTTTACCTCATTAGCCTCTACATAAACTAAAAATACAGTCATTCCTAAAGTTACCTTTAGGAATAACTGTATTAAGTACTAATTACTTCAAGTTGTTGTTGTTATTGTTATTATTATTGTTGTTGCGGTTATTATTACGTTCGTTTTGGTTATTATTGTTTCTGTTTTGTTCATTTTGGTTTTGCTCGTTTAGATTGTCAAAGTTGAAATCTTCACCGAACTCAGTTGGATTGTTTTGGTTGTTGTTATTGCGGTTATTATTGTTGTTGTTATTTCGGTTGTTATTGTTTCCCATGACTGCTCACCTCCCTGACCATATTAGAATGGTCCAAATTACAAATTATATACTTACTCTTTAGATTTTTTATCAATACTTTTTTCTTCTCCAAGATAATTGGTATCGATTTCCTCTGCAAATTCAGTTTGTAGGTTTGTTCGGTTGTAATAACCTGTTTTTTCTTTGGGGTTAGATTTCTTTGGCTCAAATATATTTGTATGCATGTATCGGTGTAACCAGAGCTCTCCTACCATTAAAGTTAGTGCAGATATAAACGATGCCGTCCCTAGAGCTATCGGTTGCTCATATATATAAGACCCCAAAAAGTAAATAATTGCATAGGCAATGACAAAATCACTTATTGCTGCCCACACATTTCCTATTTTCGGTAATATAAAAACATCTCCTACATATCCTACTGCCGTTAAAACCACACTAGTAATGAGTACATCTGTAAAGGACACATCGTAAATGAGGCTTAAAACAACCCATAACACGACAGTTATCATGACAAACTTCATTAACAATGCTTTCATATACATTATTTAAACCTCTCCTTTATTGATTTACCTTTTCTTAGTGACTGTGTTTGCTTTAGATTGTTGCTGGGCAAACCATTCATTTATTTCTCGGTAACTCATTCCTGCATTTGCATTTAACCTTTTAACTTCTTCGATATCTGTTCCTGCTACTGTAAATTTTTTATTGTTACTTATAGCAAACCCTTCCTTTCCATTATTGAATGTAGGCCGACTTTTTTTGTACCATTGGTAAAACAAGATTATAAGTAGGCCTACCTCCACAGTGTCCCCACCATAGTACATAATCATGCTCCCCAATTCAGCTTGTTCTATGGCAACTCCACTTGGAGGATCCGCATAAATATATTTGGCCAGAACGGAATGACCTGCTAAAGCAAATAGAAAAACGACTGTACGATATAAAAAACTTTTTCTTAAGAGAGTTAAATCTACGTAAATGATTGAAGTTGTAAATATATACCCTGCTAGAAATATATGTATATGAATAACTACATATAGGAGCATATTTTCGTGCATCATAAGAAACAAGTCAGTTGTGTAAAGCACCCACAGTCCACCAATATTTAATAGGGCAGCAACAATAGGATGTTGAACAAAATGTAGAGGACGGCTGTTGCGTAAAATGTTAGTTAACTTCCTTGCTGTTGGGATATTAATCGTACGGAGGAGTAGCGTCACCGGAGCACCTAAAGCCATCAAAAGTGGCGCCAACATGCCAAGTAGTACATGACCGATCATATGGGCAGTCAAATTCGTGTGCGCTAAATCTGCAATTGGACCAATTAAGGAGAGTATTGCACATAGTACTCCGAAGCTCCACGCAAAAACTCGGTACACAGGCCATCTTTTTTTCTCTTGATTAGATAGAACTACCGCCATAAGGTATAAAAAAAATAACAATATAAAAGGTACTGCTAACAAAATCGGTAGACTATCAGCTGAATACTGGTCATGCGTATGCACCTAGAGTCAGCCCTTCCTTTCTTTATTTGTTTGATAAATTAAAATAGCTCCAATAATAATCATTAAGGCAGCTAAAATATTCCATAACAAATCATAAGGTAGTATATCTACACCATAACGAATCTGGTGTAACCCCATCCATTTATGCTGAATAATACCGTCATACAGTTGAAATACACCTGCACCTAAAAGAATTCCACCTATCCATCTCTTCAACCAAAACGCATGCCGCCTATGAAGGTCTGCAAGTAAAAAGGATGCCCCTATCGTAGCTATAAAGCTAAACGCATGAAAGAGTCCATCCGACACTAATCCAATATCCGTAGTAGATTTATCATAAAAATGATGCCAATGCAGAAGCTGATGAAAAACTACTTCATCTATAAATGCCACAATCCCAAGCCCAAACAATATACCGGTCCACATATTCTGTTTGGCATATGCTTTTTTATGAGGATTTTGTTTATAGTCAGAAGAAGTGCTTATTGAATTGGTCATTATAAAACCCCTTTTTAGATTAGCTTTTCCTTTTCTCTAGGGATCTAAACTTTCACTCATTGACTATTTAGAGTTACTGTTGAACGTAGTGAAATAAATTTCATAAAGAAATTTTTATCAACAGATTATCCACAGAAATTTCTGATAACTAAAAAATTTATAAAGCGAGTTTTTAATCTACAAACCCAGAGATACACTCAGTTTCCAGGTAATTTCGTTATGATTTAGATAATAAAAAATATAATTGATTATTCACTACATTTAAATCTGTGCATAAGTTTTTGCAAGAATAACTATTTGCCTCACTCCAATTTAGGCAAAAATAAATACCAGGTAAATTAACAATGTTAGTTGTTAATTTACCTGGTATTTTTTATTTTTTTACTGCACTTAACGATTTATTTAATAAATATAAAACCTGTTCATTAAAATGACTAGGTGCAACACGTGACATCTCTTCAATTGTTTTATATTGTATTTGAGGAAACTGCGGATGTTTTTCTAGACCTGGTAAAATTCTATTTAAAATTCCTCGAGCTTGCGAGTTCATTAGAATATCCGAAAAAGAGGTATTAATAGAAAATACGTCATCCGTGAGTGTCAGTTCTTCTATTTGCACACTAGAAGTGTTCGGTATAACAAACCAGTCATTAACTGAATAAATATCTACCTCTGCAGGAGGAGACGTAATTGGCTTTTCTTCTACAGGTGATGAAGAGGCTTTAACTTCTTTTTCAGGAACTTTTTCTGTTTCAGGCATTACTTCTGTCGCAGGTTTTGGTGTTGGCGATGATTCTACTTCAGGTACTGGAGTGGTTTCTGGAGCCACCACCGGGGTTGTTGCAGGTACAGGTGCTGTCGCAGGCATTGGGACTGATACTAACTTTAATTGCGCAGCTTGACCATCCAATTGTGCTTTTGCATTTTCTAAAATGATATCTATATTTTTCATAACTGCAGCTTCTTGCTCACTACTATCAATGGTCATTTCTGCTTTTATGTTATTAGCATATTCTTGTAAAGCTGCAATGCGTGTTTGTTTTTGAGTTGCTGTAAAGCTATTCAACTGATTTTCAGCAGCTTGGATTTCCCTTTGCAGTTCAACCTCTAGGTTCTGCATCAAACGATCTCTCTCCGATGATACTGCACCCTCAATTTCTTGAACGGACTCCACTTTTTTGTTGTTAAACCAATTAGTTAATAAACCTTGAATATCTTGATCTGCTAGAGCAGTTCTCACCCCACCTGAAAGCCCTAAAATAATAAATATACCAATAATAATGGTTGCTCTTTTAAATTGCCGTTTCTTTTTGTATTTGTCAATTCTACTCTGCATTTTTCATCCTCCAATTAGAAGAATAAGAACCTCTATAAGGAGGTTCTTATTGATTTTAATTAATTATTCATTCCACTCACTAAATCATCTAATTCTTTTAGTCCCGCTATTTGCAAACCTTTAGCCGCCATAGTAATAATTTTTTCTTGCTCTTTAACTAATGCAGCTGTTGTCTTTGTAATTTTGCCACGCAATTCAATAATTTTGTTATCAATTTTGGTTTTGATTTCTTGTACAGTTAAACCAGTTTCTTTATCAAGTTTCGCTTGAAGATCTTTCTTTGCCCATTCAATTGTATCTTTCAAATCTTTTACCGCAACAGCTGTGACTGCTTTTACATCAGTATTTACTTGATCTACAGCTGCTTTTCCAGCAGAAGTAGTATATTTACCTAAATCTTCATTTGCATAATCTAACGCTTTATTTCCTGCCTTGTCTACCAAGTCTTGTGTAAAAGCAGAGAGAGTATCAAATTCACCCGCAAGGTAAGTCTCAATGTCTGCTTTCTCTTCTTTAATTGAATCAATATGTTCACTACTACGTTCATCGATATTATCACTTGCTACACCTGCGACAAATTCACCTTTATCCTCAATTTTATCTCCAGCGTCTGTCTTAATGGTATTATATTCTTTTAATACTTCCCCTGCTTTAGTTGCTCCATAATTTGCTACTTGTTCATTTACATCCCCTGTTGCAGTAGTAAATTGAGCTTTATACCAATTCTTTAGATTTAAACCAGCGTCAGAAGCACCAAATGCTGCTCCTGCTCCTGCAAATAGTGTTACTGCTAATGTTCCTGCGATTACTTTACCTTTAACTGTTTTCATCATATGAATATCTCCCTTTGATTTATAATTTTGTATGAATTAGTCCATCTTGCAATTATCAAATATATTTAATATTATTTTTCATTAATTAATGCATTTACTCGTTCTTCTAACTTTAATTTAGCAGCTGCTTCTAGTTCTGCTGCTTTTGTTGAAATTGCATTCTGTTGAGAGGTTACTAATTCTCCTGTTTTCTTCGTAATTAAGTCGAGGAGTCTAGCAATCTCAGCATCTACTGTTTGATTAATTGATTCGATTGATGCACTACTCTTTTTATTAAGAAGATCCTGTAAGAAACCTTTTGTAGTACGAATCTCCCACTCCAAATCACTAAGTGCTTTAGTGGTTTCTTTTTCAATTTCCGTATTTAAATAAGTTAATGCATCTCTACCTTGCTTGTTAGTGTGCCCTTTTAAATCTAGTTCAGCTAAACCATAAGTAATTTTACTAGCAGCTAATATCGCCTTATTCGCATCAACTTCAATTTTCTTAAATTGATTGTCGATATTATTTTGAATTTCAGCTTTTTTAGTATTTACTGAGTTTATATAGTCTCTACTTTCTTTGTGAATTGAAGTTTTGGCAGCTTCTGTTTCAGTATTTCTTGTCCCATTAATACTTTCAGTAGCACCTTCTTTTAATGTCTTTGTCTCATTGTTAAATTCTAACAATTTTTGAGCAGAGTGTTTTGTTGATTCAATTGCTACTTCAGTGTTCGATTTTTTAAATTGTGCGTCATACCAACCTTTTAAGCCTGCTCCAGCATCTGTTGCACCAAACGCAACACCTGTTGTTGATATTAGTCCAACTACTACTGCACCTGCAATTACTTTACGTTTAACTGTTTTTTTCAATGAAATATCTCCCTTATACAAATTTCTGAGTACTCTTCCCAAAATCAATAAATAACTATTTATTTAATACATCTGCCAAAAGACTTTCAACCTCTTGTCCAACTTCTTCTTTAACGAGCTCTTCATCCATATACTCATCAAAGCTAACCTTTTCTAAATCGCTTATAGATTCAGCAAGACTATCTTTCGTTTCATTTGAAAATCCCCGCAAATTGGAGTTTGTTTCTTCTACCTGAGTATCTAGAAAACTCGAAACTTCAGAATCAAATTTATCTTTTGATTCCGAGAGAAGTAATTTGATTTCTACTAGAACCTCTCTAATACTTGTCGATGTTACAACTCCAACTACCTCTCTCTCCAATTGATATGTTTGGCCATACCATTTAGAAAGGGAGGTTCGCGGCAAGCCACTGGCGTAAATGGTACTAGATCCTATTAGAACAAAAAATACTAAAATAATTCCTACAACTTTTTTCATTGTTTACAATCCCTTTCAAGCTGCCCTCAACCACTACATCTATTTACCTGATTTTTTATATCGAAAAATTTAGTAATAAAAACCTCCTTATAGTTCAATCGTCTATTTTTTCTTTCACTTCTCATTCACAGCTAATTTGTTAATGACAGAAGATTAACATAATTATACTTTTGCTAAATTTGCGGGCAACGGATTCTTCATAACTTCTGTTTTTTCTACAAACAAACTCAAAACTTCTGCAGTAGTGACTTATTATAGGGGCATAAAGTTACATATTAGTACATTTTTTCCTCAAAATACTTTATACATTAAGACTAATTACTTAATTTACATTAAAAAAATGCACCAAATTATCTCGGTGCATTTCCTTATACCTACTTAATTCACTATTATCCTCAGTCAATATACCGTTGTTTAACGAACCTCAAATTATGAAATATTTTGGAAACAAATTCAAATTAGTCTCATTTAAGTTCACCGATGCATATCATGTTCTGGCTGAAACAAATCCTCATCAGCATTTCTAACCATAGAAAAATTATCTACATTATAATGTCCATGAAGTATTTTATTGTGATGATTAATGATTTGCTCTGCCGGAAGAACCGATGAACCGGTTGTTGAATGTCCATCTCCAACTAACGTAACATCTAATTGAGATACAGTTGCGGTCCGTACAGCTGTGTCTATACAATGCTCAGTTTGACATCCCATAATCACTACATGTTTAATCTCGTGTTTATCAAGATATTCCTTTAATCCAGTTCCATAAAATGAGTTCGTTGCAGCTTTATCGAATTTCTTCGAGTCTGTTGGTATAGTAATATCTCTATGGACTTGGAAACCTTTACCTTCCCCTTCTGCCACATCTGTATCTCTTACAAAAATGATTAAAGCGTCTGATTCAACAGCTTTCTTAACTACTATATTAATGTTTTCTATTAACTTTTCTTTTCGAAATACACTACCTTCTTGTTCATTTCCTTCTATTAAATCCTGTTGCGCATCAATGATTAATAGTGCTTGTTTCATAACAACACCTCTTTTAATTTATTTTAAATTATCTTTAGTCATCCATAAATCAACGGTATACCGACTTATTTTAACGTTGAAGTTAAATATTCATTTTTAGTTTGTACAAAAAAGGTTCGTTGTACATACTCTTTTCCCCCATGCTCTTCGTACCAACTGTTCACACGGTCGACATGCTCTCGGTCACTTCTAATCCTTTTTTCAATTCGCACATAATCCTCGTATTTATCGTATTCCCATATAGCAAAGATCTCCACATTATCTTCTCTTACATCAAGCATCCATCTCCCGACTAATCGAGCACCGTTTTTTAATTGATTCGGCAAATTAATTTCATTGAAAAGTCTATTAAATTTTTCCACAAATTCTTTTTTCACTATATAAAACTTCCTTCTATAAAACATGTAATCCTCCTCTTAAAATTTGGTCCATACCGCTTTTGTATAGGCCAGTCTAAGTCCTGCACGTTCCATATTCCGATGACTTCCAGTTCCGTATGTAGCCTCACTAGTTATGTACCTTGCCCCTTTTTCTATTGCGATTTCAACCCGCTTTTGCAGAAATGCAGACTGTACTCCCATATTCCGATAAGCAGGTAAAGTTGCAGCTGCCGCTAATGTTGCAAACTCCCCCTGCACATATAAAACTGCAATACCTACAGGAATATCCTGCTTGTATGCAACGTAAAATTCCCAACCTGGAACTTCAAATAGAACTTCATTGTTTTGCTTGATTCCATCTTGAATAAAGGTAGGAAGTCCGAAAGCAGCCACGTAAATTGAAGCAAATAAATCAAATTCATGTTTCTTTAGAGAACGAATCTCTATAGAGGATAGTACGCTCTTATTCTTAAGGTTTTTTACTTCTCCTATAAAAGATGCATGAAAGCCAGATTGATAAAATCCCAGTTCAGCTAGTTTTCTAAATAACATTTCGGAACTGTTGGGAGGAGCAATCTCGAAACGAAAATCTATTGAAAGATTTTCATAGAAACGGAAGATTTCTTCTATATGTGAGAGATTCTGTTCATTCAACCCTCGAACAGTATTAAAGGCTGGTCCTGGAATATGTTTTACAGCAAAAGCACGGGTTGTGCCCTTCACTAATTGGTAAACCCCCATTGGATTTCCTCTTATAGATTGAATTGCATTTAATCTAGAAGCTAATGTTTGTATTTCTGCCTGCTCTAGTATGTTTAAGTTCACTCTAATCCCCCATGACGTTGAATATAATTTAATGCATTCTGTGTTGATTCGATAAGTGATTCATCTCCTTTTCGCACCCTTAGATCCATTGCTTTTCGGAAACACTCATTTGCCCCACTTATTTCTTTTAGTTCTAACAGGTATACCTTTAGTTGCTCTTTTGGGATTACATAATATTGTATAAAACCAATAGATGCTCCACTATATTCCACGATGCAAGCCGTCACATAATGCTCCTTATTGAGTCTTGGACCATATTTGTCAATGACTTGTTCTAATGTTAGCCTCGGACCATAATATTCTAAGACCAAGTCACAGTTTAACCATTTTGCCATGCAAGAATAGTCGCTTTCTCTCATAACTCTAATAGTCAAATTATTTTTAGTAATCCTCATCTTCCACCTCTAATAGCTACAAAAATTTGGAATGTCGGAATGTATATAAAAGCCCCTCGTTAATAATTTGCCATTATCAAACACTGACATACTATACGTTCCACCTGACACCGTTTCGATTGTGAAATCATGACCTTCTGGGAATTCCATTTCTTCCGTACCTTCTCTCCCACTATTGTTTATTTCCTCCAGAATTTTCTTCAGCATTTTTTCATCAGTTACTACCAGCAATTCTTCTGAACCCATGCATTGGATAATCACTTTTTCCAACTCCTCCTTGATAAGGGCGTTTTGGTTATTACAGGAACCGAGGAAGAGTAAAAAGAGGAAGATAAGAATACCAAATATCTTATTGGATGAGAACACTCAGTCACCTCCGCACTACTATTATCTTATACTTCAGAATATTTCACATCATCATGCATTTCTGTTAGAATATTATTCATACAATAGTTAGTAGAACGAGTTTAAAGGGGAGTATGTCATGAATCCAAAAAGGTATCGAAGACGAAATACGATGGCATTTACAGTACTGGCTTATTTTACATTATTTGCTGGTGTGATCATGTTCTGTATTGGTCTTTATAATGCAGATAATTTGCAGCTTAATGAAAAAGGATATTATATTGCAGTAATGATTTTAGTTGCAGTTGGAGCAATTCTTACTCAAAAAGTTACACGAGACAATGCTGAGGATAACGACATTATTGCTGAGCAAGAACAAGAACGACAAATGAGTAGCAACCGTATCCCACCAAGCTCGAAAGAATCATAATAAAAGTCTAAAATCCTGTCGTTATTTACACAGGATTTTTTTATTGGTCCATTCTAATTATGTATATAACGCCATTAACTTTCTCTAGTACAAAAATATCTGGATTTTTCATCTGTTGCCACCCAGCAAATCCGAATGTCGGATCATAGTGGTTAATGAGTAAGGATAAAATATTACCATGAGTTACAATGCCTACATCATGCATTTTTTTGTTTTCAAAAATCTCTTCTAATACTTTTAGTATCCGTGTTAATGCGTGATTACTAGACTCCCCACCAGAAAATTTTAAATCTTTTTCTATAAAGGTTCTTTCTAGTTGTTCTAACCAGTCCTCTCTAGGTTCAGCACTCAGCACACGTTCTTGCAAATTTCCATCTATAATGATAGGTATTTTATTGTTTTCCGAAAACGGTCTAATCGTTTGAACAGCTCTTTTATATGGACTTGAAATAATATGACCAATGTTACGTTTGTCTAAAAGAGAAACAAGTTCTATAGCCTTCTTTCTTCCTTCACTTGTTAACTCTGCCTCGGGCTCTTGACCCGTTGCCTTACAATGCCTGATTAAGTATATTTTCTTTCCAACCATCTTCTCACCTCTCTACTTTAAATTCGCCATTTCTACTTTTATTCCTTTCAAATATATGAATTTTCGGAACAATTATATATAATTAGATATAAGTAAATGAAGAGGAGTGATTATTATGAAAAGCTTTCTACAGGTGATTGAGAAGTAAATGAAACTCACTTTCATCTTTTCAATCCAACAAACCAGACAATATTAAAGGATGAAAAGAGGAAACAATTTTGTACCAAGATAATGAATTAGTAATCAGACCTATTAAGCGTGAGGATTTAACTAGACTATGGGAATTAATGTGCAAGGATGAAAAGCCTGAATGGAAAAAGTGGGATGCCCCCTACTATGAATATAAATCAGTACCATACGATAAATTTATGGAGAAAGCCGATTCCTATATAAATCGAGAAGATTTCTGGGGAATCGAAGTAGATGGAGTATTAAGAGGAATCGTTTCTTACTACTGGGAGCATGAACCTTCCAAATGGTTGGAGATGGGCATTGGATTTCATGAAGCAGGTAGTTGGGGAAAAGGATTAGGGACACGTGCTTTGAATCTTTGGATGAATCACTTATTCACT
>Ga0209013_10000655_pt1 | contig 31351 bp, 10 predicted proteins | sample Cruoilmetagenom2_FD_187291 | JGI IMG/M metagenome (GOLD analysis project Ga0209013, IMG submission 187291) | Oil polluted marine microbial communities from Coal Oil Point, Santa Barbara, California, USA - Sample 2 (SPAdes) (version 2) | ecosystem: Environmental > Aquatic > Marine > Oil seeps ...
GGACAGGTCGAGGCAGTCAAGGATCTGGGGACAACAAACGAAAAAGTTCTCAACCGAATGGGACCTGGAGACTATGTGGGTGAAATGAGCCTGTTGAGCCATGACGGGCTTCGCAATGCAAGTATACGCGCCGTCAGCCAGGCAAGTTTATGGCAGATGACCCAGGCAGACTTCGACGCCCTGCTGCAGCGCCAGCCATCTTCAGGTTACGAATTACTTAAAGATCTCAGCCAACGCCTGGACTCATCCCAAAACGACATCATCGATGATTTGAAAGATAAAAACCGCCAACTTGTGCTGGCCTATAAGGAGTTAAAAGCGGCCCAGGCGCAAATTATCGAGAAGGAAAAGCTGGAACGCGAGCTTCAGCTTGCACACGATATCCAGATGAGCATCCTACCGGCGGAGCTTCCGGAGCTGGCGGGTTTCGACTTCGGAGCAAATATCCAACCTGCGCGCCAGGTAGGTGGTGATTTATACGATTTTATCCCAATCGATGAAAACAGGATTGGCATCCTCATCGGTGATGTCACCGATAAGGGTGTTCCAGCGGCGATATTTATGGCACAGGTGCAGGCATTCTTGCTCGCCGAGGCAAGGAGGTACGAAACACCGAGCGAGGTGCTCGCCGCGGTAAATCGACTTTTACTTCAGAAGAACGAAGAGCGGTATTTCGTCACCGTATTGTACGGCGTACTGGATAGGGAATCTGCCACCTACACCTACGCTCGCGCCGGACATGAATTGCCCATCCTCTATCAGAGCAATGGCGAGGCAAGATTGATGCCGCTAACATCAGGACAACCCCTGGGTATCTTTGAGGATCCTTTCCTGGATGAGAACGTGGTCACTATCCCACCGGGGGGCGGATTGATACTATATACTGATGGTATAACCGATGAACGGGACCACCAACAATTACCGTTCGGGGAGGACCGTTTGCTGCAGGCAGTCAGGGACAATGCTGGGCTTTCAGCCCAGGAGCTGTGTGATCACATTTTGCAGACCGTGATGGAATTTGGCGGGGATGAACCCCAGGTAGATGACCTGACCCTGGCAGTAGTGAAGGCGAAATAAGGTACCAGCCAACAGGGCGCGACCATCGGAACCACGGAGTAATAAATAGGCCGTTCAAGGGGTAGATTTATACTTCTCCAGATCCACCGAGGCGATATAAGGCAGATTCCTGCCTTTTTCGTCAATATCCAGGCCGTATCCCACCACAAAATAATCCGGAATGCGGAAACCTACGTAGTCGATCGGTATATCGACCATGTGCCGGTCGACCTTATCGAGCAGGGCGCATACGCGCAAACTCTTCGGGTGGCGGTCCAGCAGAAGCCTGCGGACAAATTGAATGGTGTAGCCAGTATCGACGATGTCGTCGACCAGGATCACGTCCCAGCCATTGATATTGGTTTTGTGATCGGAATCGATGCGGATGAAACCGGTCGATTCAGCGCCAGCGTAAGAAGAGATGGACATAAAATCGATGGTCAATGGTCTCTGGATTTTTCGCATCAGGTCGGTGATGAAGACCACGCTGCCGCGCAGCAAACCCAGCAGCAGCAGCTTATCTGAATCGCGATAGTCGTCACTTATACGCAGTGCAATATCTGCAACCTGCTGCTCTATCTCCTCAGCAGTTATCAGAATTTCCCCAATAAAATCGTACGGAAATTTTATCTCATCATCCATGCAGCCGTCCTCCTCAATAAGCAGCGAACAATCCTTGATCGAAAAAAATTTAATATGTTCTCGTAAAAAGAATGTTGAACATAGCTACTTTTTGCCTGTCATTGCGAGAATTGGAATGACGAAGCGATCTTCATCTTATCTTGCGGGAGATTGCTTCGCCAGAAAAACGTTGTCTCGCAATGACACCCGTTAAAGGCATTCTTAATAATTACAGAAAAAAAATTAAATCATTGTAAATCTCTCAACAAGATGAATTTCCCGTGAGGAACTGCCGACGAGAATTTCGTACTCTCCTTCTTCGGCGACCCACTTCTTTCGGGCAGGGTCATAGAATGACAGCGCGCGCTGGTCCAGTGTGAAAGTGACCGTTTTCGCCTCTCCTGGTTGCAAATCGATCTTCTCAAAGGCTTTGAGTTCTTTCTCCGGACGCACGAGGCTCGATTCAACGTCCCTTACGTACAGCTGGACGACCTCCTTCCCTGGATGGTCGCCGCTGTTCTGCACCACCAGACTGACATGGATGGGATCACCAGGAGCATATCCGGGCGCGTTAATGGATAGGTCGCGGTAGGAAAATGACGTATAGGAAAGACCATAGCCGAAAGGAAAGAGCGGCTCGACTCCCTTTTTATCGTAATATCGATAACCAACGAATATCCCCTCACCGTAGTAGACCCTGCCGTTTTCGCCCGGGTAATTGATATAAGATGAGTTATCCAACAAACGCCTGGGATAAGTAGTGGTTAGTCGCCCGCCAGGCTCCGCGCTGCCCAACAGGATTTGGGCAATTGCGCTGCCGCCTTCCTGTCCCGCGTACCACATCTGAAGGACAGCAGGGACCTGCTCAAGCCAATCCATCGTGATAGGAGATCCTGTGTTGAGCACCACGACCGTATTTGAATTGGCTTTGGCGACCCTACGGATCAGATCAACCTGATCGCCGCGTAATTCCATGTCCGCCCGGTCGAACCCCTCGCTCTCCCACTCGCTGGTCAATCCGGCAAATACAACCGCCACATCGCACCTGGCTGCCAGCTCCACCGCATCCTGGATAGGATCCACAGCAGCCGGAGGCCAGCAGCCGATGCGAAGGAGACGCCATGGGTTGGAACCAGACCAGCCATATTCTACCGTCAGATGGTAATCCCTTCCATGCTCCAGCTCGATCTCGCCGATGTGTTCGTCCTCATCCCAGGGGGGCTTGTCCGATACTTCGCTTTCATCCCAGTGGTCGATAAGCAGTTCTCCATCTACCAGCAAACGGTTGATACCGTTACCAGTCAGGCTGAAGGCGTATTTACCGGATGCCTGGGGTGTGAAAACAGCCATCATTCGAGCGGAAAACTCCGACGGGTCGACCGGAGAAAGCAGTTCATCCGAAAAGGTTACCCAGGAGCGGTCGATAAATGAGGCAGCCAACGGTTCGCCGGAGAGATTTAGATTATCGAACAGATGCAAGGTATAGCCATTGCGTTGGCTTTGCTGATCATATAACGTGCGAATATCCAGCACAGGCAGTGATTTGTGAACGGGACAACCCAGTTCGTAGTGAACATCGAGTCGATCGCCGACCTGGCTGCGGATGGCGTCCAGCGGCGAGATGCTGTAATGAGGTACAACCGCCGAACTCCCGCCGCCCATCAACTGCGCCCATTTAGCGTTCTCGCCGATGATGGCGATCGAATTGAGTTTGCCCGCATCCAGCGGTAATATCCCGTCATTCTTCAAGAGCACAATCGATTCCGCAGCCACCTCCTGCGCAAGCCGCCGGTGTTCGGGTCTGTCCACGGATTTCTCCGCAGTGATCTCGGTGCCTTCTAAGACACACGCTTTACGGATGGTGTTCAGCAGGCGACAAACTTTATCGTCAATCTCGCCCTCGGTGATCTCTCCATTCTCAAGCGAGCACATAACTTCCTCCCCCATCCAGCGCGCCGGACCCGGCATCTCCAAATCTAACCCGCCCTTAGCAGCCTTATGGCTATAAGTACCACCCCAATCGGACATGACTATGCCGTCAAAGCCCCACTCCTCTTTCAGGATTTCAAGCAGCAGATAGCCATTTTCACTGCAATAGGTACCGTTTAATTTATTGTAAGCAGACATAACCGCCCAGGGTCTGGCCTCACGGATGGCTGCTTCGAAGGGCAGAAGATAAATCTCCCTCAAAGTCCGCTCATCTACTTCGGAGCTGATGCTCATGCGCTCGTACTCCGAATCGTTGCACACAAAATGCTTGATGCAGGCACCCACCCCCTGACCCTGAAGGCCGTTGATGTATGCCACGGCCATCCTGGCAGTCAGGTATGGATCCTCAGAGAAACACTCAAAATGACGGCCAGCCAGCGGCGAGCGATGGATGTTAACTGTCGGCGCGAGCAGGATATGCGCCCCTTTATCTTTGACTTCTTCTGCCAATGCAGACCCAACACGCCCGATTAATTCCGGATCCCACGTGGCTGCCATAGCTACAGGCGACGGGAAGCAGGTAGAGCTCGGACTTGAACTACCCTGGGATCCACGAACGCCGATGGGGCCATCCGTAATTTTTATAGACGGGATGCCCAGGCGCTCGATGGGCACAGTGTGCCATAAATCCGCTCCTGCCAGTAAAGAGACTTTTTCCTCAAGGGTTAAGCGGGTCAAAATATCTTCGTTGCTGCTTTGTTTCACTATGTTATCTCCATTCTCATTAAAACTAGCCAGTTGGTGCAGCAGTGGGTCTTTAATCTCAACAGAAATTATAATCAGATTCTCTGGACTTTGAAGGAGCATCTATCCCTACTCTTGTATTTACCCAATTCACGTATGTGGAGATTTAATCACTGCAGAGCTGACAGCGAAGTCCGCAAAATTTTCTGCTGCCTGTTTTCTGTGTGGGAATACACACGCTGTGTGCAGCAGTGACAAGGTGGGCATAAATCAAACCAACCACCAGGTATGCTAAAATTGAAATGGATAAAAACTCCAATCCCGTGATGGGTGAAATCCTCATTTACTATCGGTTGTGGTAAAGAGTGTCTGGGAGGGACAGCAATGATCCATAAATATCCTTTTAAAAACCTGGTTTTTAAAGGTGGAGGGGTGAAAGCCTTCGCCTATCATGGCGCACTGCTGGTGCTGGAGGAGGAAAAAATCCTCCCCCAAATCGATCGCCTGGCCGGCACATCGGCTGGAGCGTTTTTATCGACCCTATTGAGCCTTCGGTTGGGCGCTTTGGTAACGATTGACCTGTATAAGACCATAGACTACGATAGGATAGCCGGCGTGAGGTCGGTGCTCAAATCGGAAACGGGAGCAGAAGCGGGGCGATTTCTCGAACGCGGGATGACCACCCGCTTGTTGGACAGCATCGACGCGGTGCAGCGTTTTCTGCGTAGTTATGGATGGTATGAGAACGATTACCCACACGCGTGGTTACAGGAATGTATCGCCGAGTACAACAAAGGGAACGGACGAGCAACCTTCGCTGATTTCAGGAAGTTCGGCTACCGCGACCTGCACATCGTGGCGACCAATATCACCAAACACAAAGTTGTCCTCTTTTCCGCTGACTCAACCCCGGATGTGTCCGTCGCTGATGCGGTGCTGATGTCATCGTCGCTGCCATTTTATTACGAAGCGGTACAGTTCGATGGCAAGAATATTGGAAGCGGCGATTATTACGTCGATGGAGGGATGCTGATCAATTATCCGCTGCATATCTTTGATGATCTAAAATATAAACGGGACAACCGCAACTACTTACATGGGATCAACTGGGAAACTCTGGGATGCCGTTTATATACACCCGAAGACCATCCTCCAACCGAGAAACCGATCAACAGCCTGCTCGGCTACATTGAAAATTTACTGGAGACAGTCGTTGAAATCCAGGGTTATGCATACGAGAACAGCATCGTGGATCAGATGCGCAGCATAAGCATCAACAATTGTGGTGTGTCAACCACGGACCTAAGCATCCGGCCCCATGAGGAGGACCCCACGTACACTAAAATGGTAAAGGCCGGGGAAACAGCAACGCGCGCTTATCTGGACAGCTATAGGCTGCCGACGGACAGATTCTACGATATAAAAGCAAAATTTGCTGAATTTCTGGAGCAGCGTTTTTAATCATTCGGCACTGACCCGAATAATGAAGCATAGCACCATTATCTCTTGGATAGCTTAGGCAGCGCCAGGCTGGGTCGGTCTTTAAACTCCGGTACCTGGGGTGGGTTCTCCTCGAGCATCCTTTGGATTTCCTGTAAGCCGCGATCCAGCTGCGGATCCACGCCCCGCGCATAATCCTGCGGCCTGTTTTCGACTTCGATGTCGGGATCAGTGCCGTAATTCTCCACACCCCAACCAACATCGGAAAACCAGAACGAGAATTCCGGCTGCGTTGTGATCGTCCCGTCTACCAAGGAGTGCCGCGGCCAGATGCCGACCACACCGCCCCAGGTACGTTTACCGATCAACGGTCCCAGGTCTAAAAGTTTAAAACCGTGGGAGAAGATATCACCGTCGGAGCCGGCGTATTCATTAGTCAGCGCAACCATCGGTCCCAAGACCGATTCCGGCGGATAGGACTCGGGAATCTCTCCCCAGCGCGACGTGTCATAGCCGAGGCGGCGTCGGGAAAGTTTCTCGAGCAGCAGTGCCGAGACATGCCCACCCCGGTTGTAGCGTACGTCAACGATCAATCCTTCTCTGTCCACTTCAGCCAGATACCCGCGATGGAACTCTCCATAACCAGCCGCCCCCATGTCGGGGATATGCACATATCCAATGCGCCCACCTGTGGCTTCATGCACATATCTGCGGTTATTCTCCACCCACTCCCTGTAGAGGACTGGTTTTTCGCTTATCAAGGTCTTTACGGTTACGAAACGTTCCCCGGTGGAATCCGAATCCCCATCATCGCTTGGAATGATGGTCAGAGTGGCCTGCTCTCCAGCGAGGTTGACCAGCGCCATTATGGGTGTTAGCGTGCGGCTCAGGCGCCTGCCATTGACGGCTACCAGGGTATCCCCTACTTCGACATTGATCCCTGGTTTGCCAAGCGGTGAGTCGCTTTGCTCATCCCACACGTCTCCCTGGTATATGCGAGAAACACGCCAGCCGTTCAAATCGGGGTTGTATCCAAAATCGGCTCCCAGGTAGCCCTGATTATAGGTTGGTCCCGGACGATAGTCGCCGCCGAACTCGTAACAATGCGAAGTGCCCAATTCGCCCTGCATCTCCCACATTAGGTCCGAAAACTCTGAGCGACTGCTGACCCGATCTACCAGCGGCAGATAACGATCGTGAATGGCAATCCAGTCTACTTTGGACATATCTTCCGTCCAGAACTGGTCACGCTGCAGCCGCCAGGCTTCCTGGAACATCTGTCTCCACTCCGACCCGGGCATGATGGAGACTTTCACACGATTAAGATCGATCCAGCCTGTCTTGCGGTTTGCTGCGTTTTCATCATTGGGTGGTTTTTCACCGGCCTTAATGACCCGCAGCCGGTTCTTGCTGCGGTAGATGAGCGTTTCCCCATCGGTCGAGAACGCGAAATCCGAAACACCATGCACTAGCAGCTCCGCCTTCTGCTCATCCAGGTTGTAATAGTACAGGCTGCCTTTGGCTTCCTGAGCATCATCGAGGAAAGAAGTTCCTAGCGCCCCCTCGGGTGGAAAGCAAGTGTAGAGCATCTTTCCATCGCTTGTAGCGAGAATGGGCCCGTAGATTCCTTCCGAGACAGGGAAAGCGACCAGACGTCGCTCGATGCCCTCCAGATCTATCTGGATGGGTTCTTCGCCATCCTGTGCTTCACCATCTTCCGCACCATTTTCTTGTCCTTCAGTTTCCCGGCCTGCCTGCTCCCCGTTCTTAATTTCATCCTCTTCTTTTTCGGGCTCGTCTTCTGTAACTTTCGGCTGCAGGATGAATGGCGTTGTCAGGTCCTTCTGCAAAGTGATCAGGTATGGCTTCATCCCCAGCGGGAATCCAAGATCGAACTGCATGTTATCGTACACCGGGTCATAGATGCGGTGTGAAATGAAGTAAATATACCTGCCCTGTGGATCAAAAGCTGGATCCACGTCACGCAGAACCGGTTCTGTGAGTTTGTAAATCTCTCCGCTCTCCATGTTCCACAGTTTCAGAGCGATGGTCTGCAAGGAGACAGAGACGCTGTAAACCACCCATCGACCATCAGGCGACCAGTCGAAACCGGAAATCGGCAGTGCCCTACCACGATCGATGAGGCGCAGTTCGTGGTTCTCCAGATCCAAGAACATTATTTCGTAGCGATGGTTGCTGAACACGATTTGATCTTTTTTCGGGCTGACGATCACTTCATCAGGACGACCGATATCCAGGTCTGGTAATTTGACTGGCTCTCCACTTCCATCGGCATTGAAGATCACGAAGTGTTCTTCTCCTCCCTCATCCGTGAGGGCAATCAGCCGCTCCCCATCCTGCAGCCAACGTGATAAGCGGTAACGTACCCCCGTGACGGTGTTGCTGTCGTTTGCATCATCCTGCGACTCACCTTGCTGGAGCACGGCCCCCTCCCAGTTTGCAAATGAGAATATCTTGCCGCGCGATGTAAGGGTCATATACTGCCCCTTCGGATGCAATTGATAATCGTGTAAATACTTGCCGGTGTCGACGAATTTACGTTTTCGCTGAACCTGGGGTGAGTGCAGTTCTACTGGAACGAGATCACTACTTTTACCTTCCAGATCGTAGAGATAAAGATCGGCGCCGGCATGGTACACGATGCGCTTACCATCGGTGGAAGCATTGCGCGCATAGAACTGCTCGTGATCGGTATGGCGCTGCAGATCATCCCCATTGGGTGTGCAGGAGTACAGGTTTCCGACACCTTCGTGATCTGAAATAAAATAAACCCGACCCTCGGTACCAGGTTCACCTACCCACATCGGTGAGGTCAGGTCTCCTTTCAGCTGAATCAAAGGCTCGTAGCTTCCGTCTTCTTTCCGGTCGATCCACAGCTGACCGACACGACCGCCGCGATAACGCTTCCAACGCGCCGGCTCATCCGTGTTGCGGCCGATCACCACACCTCCGGAAGGGCCATAGGAGATTGTACGCAGCGGACCGACATCTAATCGTTGGGGGGGATTGCCGCTGGTATCTACCGTGTACATATAGGTGAAGCGCAGGTACCAGTGTTTGGCATTATTGGCGAACAATATCTTACCGTCAGCGGTCCATCCAGCAGTCGTGCAGAACGAGCCTGCCAGGTAGGTCAGTCGACGAGCGGCTCCGCCCAGGGCGGGCATCACGTAGATATCCGATTCGCCTTCGTCGCGACCAACGAAGGCAAGCTGTTTCCCATCCGGCGACAAGACCGGATGGCTTACCTCCCCCAGATTTGAAGTTAACCGCCTGGCGATACCGCCGGCTGCGTGGATGGTCCATAAATCGTCTTCGCAAGCAAAGACAATCGTATCTTCGTGAATTGTGGGAAAACGATAGTAGCCTTCGGGCATGTGCAGCTCCTTGTTAAGAAAATTGGATTGATAACCAATATTATACCTGGATCGTAATACACACGCAGTGATGAACAACGGGGAAATAAGTATCCATCCTGTGCAGTGAAATCATCGATTATGTATTCGTCAACAGAAAGTTGAACATGGCTACTTTTTACCTGTCATTGCGAGGACTGGAATGACGAAGCAATCTCCTCAGGTGCAGTTGCTGGTAATCTGGGAGAGGGTTCTGACCAGGAGGAGATTGCTTCACTCCGTTCACAATGACATCTGTTCAAGGTATTCTTGATGATTACAATATTTGCAAACTGTCTAACCATCGAACGGCAGACAAGAATCCGTTTACGAAACTTATCACGGTATCAGAATATCTTGACAAAGTCTCTCCTTCGTTATATACTCGATATATATATCGAGTATATATCTATGAAATATTTATTCCTTGCCTTACTGGCTGGACAGCCAACCCACGGATATGACCTGATGCAGAAGTATGAGGAACTTTTCTCGACGGTGCTGCCGCCCCTGAACGCCGGGCAGATTTACACCACCCTGTCACGGCTGGAACGCGACGGGCTGGTGCACAAGTTCGCCGTCGAGCAGGAGCGTAAACCTGACAAAAGGGTGTACGAACTGACAAAACAAGGCCGCAAGGCTTTGCTGGCCTGGTTTGATGAACCGCTCGTAGGGCCGCGCATTAAGGACAATTTCTATATGAAGTTGACCAGCGCCCGCATGACAGATCTTATGGATCCCCACCAGCTCATTGAGAGCCAGCGCCGACAATACTTGCAAACTTTACATGACTTAAACAACCTGGCCATCCAGCTGCAAATCATAAACAACCCCTCCAGACTTTTACTTATCCAGGGAGCGATACTGCACCTCAAAGCCGACCTGGAGTGGTTGAACTTATGCGAAGACGCATTTATCTAAGGAGCGAAAAATGGCACCCCTAATCTTAAAGACCAAACAGATCAGCAAAATTTATCGTAATAATGGTACTGAAGTTCATGCGCTGAGAGGGGTAGACCTGGAGGTGGAGCCCGGGGAATTGGTAGCAGTAATGGGCCCCAGCGGCAGCGGAAAATCTACGCTACTGCACATCCTTGGCGGCTTAGACAGTCCCACTTCTGGAGAAGTATACATGGGTGGTCGGCGCATTGACAATATCAGTGAAGCCCAGCGCTCTGTCCTGAGGCGGACGCAGGTAGGTTTTGTGTTCCAGGCATTCAACCTGATCGGCAACCTGAGTGTAGGCGAGAATGTGGAATTGCCAGCTCTGGTGGCGGGGATGCCGTCGGCACAGGTGCGCCAGCGCCGGGATTCCCTGCTGAAAGGCCTGGGAGTAGGGGAGAAAGTCCACAACGTCCCCGCCCAACTTTCAGGCGGCGAGAAACAACGAGTAGCCCTGGCGCGTGCTCTGGTCAATCAGCCCGCCATACTGCTGGCGGATGAACCCACCGGCAACCTGGATAGCAAGACTGCTCTCGAAGTGCTGCAGCTTCTCCACCAGACTCACCAGCAGGGACAGACCATATTGATGGTCACCCACGACCCCAATGTGGCGAGTATTGCACAGCGCGTAATCTTTATGAAAGACGGGGGAATCACCAGTGAGACAATCCTGCAGGAGCAGCACGATACCAGGTCTCTGCTGACTGAGTTGTTGGACATGGAGGGTTGGTCATGATAACCGCTATGTGGCACAAGCTGCGCGCAGATATTAAGACCCACAAGCTTCAATTCTTCTTGATCGGCGGCGTGCTGGCTCTCTCGGCAATGCTGCTGACAGTGTCTCTTCTGGTGATGGGCAGCGCCGATGAACCGTGGGATCGCACCTTTGAAGAGACAAACGGACCTCACCTGTGGTTGGTAAGCCAACATTGGGATCTTGATTTCTCTAAAATCACGGCAGACGAGCGCCTGACTGAGACTACAGGCGTCCTGCTCGCACTGGCAGAGAACCCCATGATTCTTGAGGATGAAAAACTTCCCCTCTTCCTGTATGCTATGGACGAACCACCTCCAGTAGCCCATCCGTTGTTAGCTGAAGGGCGCTGGCTGGACCCAGAACAACCGTCCCAGGTGGTGCTGGATTACAGCCTGGCTCGCTACTACGATCTTCAGGTAGGTGAAGACATCACTGTCCTGGGTGCAGAAGGTCCCCTGGAGCTGCAGGTGGTCGGCCTGGCTGTTACGGGTCACTGGTTCCCTTACGACGAGATCACGAAAGATGCGTCCCCCGGTGTGATGTATATCAGCGAGGCAACCCTACAAGATATTCAACCGGACCCGGCATTCTGGTATACGGTGATGGGAATTCGCATCAAAGAACCTGAGACCAGCAAAGAATTCGCTGAGTTTGTATACGAAAAATATCCAAACCAAATGCGTTCGGTGATCGAGTGGCAGTGGGTGAAGCAAAATGCCACTTTCGCCAACCAGATTAACGTTCTGTTTATGGGATTGTTCAGCATGCTGGGGTTGGTCGCCGTTGGGCTAATTATCTTCAACACGATTGGCGGGCAGGTGCTCAGCCAATACCGGGAGATCGGGTTTCTCAAGGCAGCCGGGTTCAAACCCAGCCAGGTGACTATGCTGTTCCTGGCTGAACACCTGATCATCGGCCTGCTGGCAGCTATACTGGGCGTAACAGCCGGGCTCCTGGTGGCTCCGGTACTAATCAGCCCGTTAGCCGAGAATCTGAACACCATACCACCGGATTTATACTCACCGGGTCCAATAGCTGCAGTGGTGGTGCTGGTTGAAATTGCGGTTGCCCTGGCGACACTGATACCCGCCTGGCAGGGAGGCAGGATAAACACTGTCCAGGCCATCTCCGTGGGCTACCGGCAGAAGACCAGCAAGGCATCCCGTTTGGCGCGTCTGGTGGTATGGCTGCGATTGCCCGCCATCGTGGTGCTGGGCGTAAAAGATACTTTCTCCCGTCCATTGCGGGCGGTGTTAGCCATCACCGGACTGGCATTGACCATCCTGGTCGCCATTATTTCTGTCGGAGCGAAGAACACCGCCGAAGAACTGGCGAATAATCGAGTGTACTTCAACGGCACATCTGCCGATATGAAGATAGAACGTAATTTCATTCCCCCTGAGCTGGTACAGTCCGAAATACTCGCCCACCCACAGGTGATGGAGTATTATGATGAAATAGCTCTCTGGGGGACGGCACCCGGTCAGAGTGAGCAGCCCATCCATTACCGCATGCTGAACGGCAGCTACCAGAACTTTGATTTCCAGATAAAAGAAGGGCGCATGTTTGCCGCTCCTGATGAGGCGGTTGTGGGCTATGCCGTGCTGGACCTGCTGGATGCGCAGATCGGAGACACGCTCGACTTTTTCGTGGACGGCGAAGCGCTGCGCCTGACCATCGTTGGTCGCCATCTGGAGGGGTATAACATGAATAATGTCGTCTTGACCGGTCAGGATACCTATCACCAGCAGGTAAGTAAAGATGCCCGGCCCACGGCATATTACCTGCGGCTGTTAGACAGCCAGAAGGCTGATGACTTACGCGGCAAGTGGTTAGAGCAATCTCAGGGATTGCTCACCATCCACGTGATCAACGAAGTACCGCAAGCCTCCATGACGCAGCTGGTAAATATCATTGTGAGCCTGGGCTTAATCCTGACGCTCGTCGCGGGAGCTAACCTGATGAGCACCAGCTTGCTGAGCATACTTGAGCGGGTGCGCGATTTCGGCATCCAGAAAACCCTTGGGCTGACCCCTTACCAGATTGCCGGAAGCGTGATGGTGGGATCGGTCACTCTGGCATTAATCGCACTTCTGGTGGGCATCCCGCTGGGTATTTGGTTAATGCAGGTGTTCGTGGGCCAGGTCGGTATCCAGATGGGCGCTGGGCCGGACTTTTACACCATCCACTGGAGCGGGATAAGTTTATTAGTACCCCTCCTGGTGCTCCTGGCCTTAGTAAGCAGCCTGGCACCCGCTCTCCACGCGGCTCGATTAGAGGTGATCGATGCTCTCAGGTATGAATAAAAATTCCACTGCTCATTTATAAACATCCTTGCGCCCACCTCGAACCTGTTCAAGCGCTGTTCGAGGCATAGCAAAATTTATCCAGATCTGATCTGTTCAATTCCCACGACCAACCCGGTTGGTCTACTACCCGGTGGGTACACTTCTGATGATGTAAACAAAGTCTAATTGGCTGGTTGTGGGTTTGACCCATTCAATTCCTACGACCAACCCGGTGGGTGCACCCCATAATGGGATCTGTCGCATGGGCAATATCGATTGTGTACTGAAATGTGTGTAATTTTTTGTGTGCGTCGAAGACGCACACAAAAAATTACACAAGAAAATCTACACAATCTAAATATCCACCCATGCTATAATGCGGAAACTATGATCCTGGTAACTGGTGGCACGGGTTTCGTTGGAAAAGCCCTGATTCGACAGTTAGCCGAGAGTGGTTATCCCGTCCGCACATTGATCCGCCCATCTCCCGATTCACCGAGCCTGCCGACCGGCATGCCCGTCGAGGTGGCCGTGAGCAGTCTGACGGATGAACGCGGTCTGCGAGGGGCGATGGTCGGCGTGGATACCGTGTACCACCTGGCGGGCGCAGAATGGCGAGGGGCGCGGGCTGACCTGATGCAAACCGACATCCAGGGCAGCCGGGCAGTCGCACAGGCAGCCGTTGAAGCGGGGGTTAAACGCCTGTTTTTCGTGAGCCATTTGGGCGCCGATAGGGCTTCGGCGTATCCGGTCTTGAAGGCTAAGGCCATCTCGGAAGAACATATCCGCCGCAGCGGAATAAACTACACCATCTTGCGCTCTGCGATCCTGTATGGTCCTGACGACGGGTTTACCACCGGACTGGCGCGCCTGCTTCATGCTGTACCACGCATCTTCTTCATGCCCAGCGATGGAAAAGTGATGCTGCAGCCGCTGTGGGTGGAAGACCTGGTCACCTGCCTGACATGGGCGCTCGAGGATCCAGACACCATCAACACCACTACTACCGTGGGTGGGCCAGAATACCTGTCATTCAACCAGATTGTTGATCTCGTGATGGATAAGATCGATATCCGACGCACACTGCTCAGTCTTCATCCCCCCTATATGCGCGGCCTGACCGTGTGGCTGGAATCACTCTTTCCCGGTCTGCCGGTCTCGGTGTACTGGCTGGATTACCTGGCTGCCAATCGCACCTGTGCGCTGGATACGGTGCCGCGGATTTTTGGCCTGCTGCCAGCCCGAATGTCTCACCGCCTGGGTTACCTGGAAGGGCAGCAGTGGCGCCAACCGCTGATCCGCTCTATGTTCAAGCGCCGGTAGTAAATGGGACGCAGGTTCGAGCAGATTTGCAATTATTCAGGTGTAAGAATGAAAATTCATGTCCGGTAAATTTACCGTAAATTCTGGTAAAAAGAAGATGTAGCCATGTGGAGTTGTATATGCTGACGATGATCAAAGGAACCCCGTACCTGCTGCGCGTGCTGGATGCTCCCGAGGAGATGGCAACGATAAGAGATTTACGCCGCAACATCTGGCAGGGCGATGAAACGGACGTCGTCCCGGACCACCTGCTGCTGACCTTTGCGCACAATGGCGGCCTGGTGATGGGAGCTTACCAGCTCCCAACGGATCCAGCAGAGGGGCAAATTGCGGCTCAGGGATTGGACGCCGGTGAAGATATCAAGGTGCCGCCCGGTTCGCGCATGATCGGATTTGTGTACGGGTTCCCCGGTCTCTACAAAACGCAAGACGGTCAACGATTGAAATTCTGCTCGCATGAACTCGGCGTTGTACCAGAGATGGGTGGTCGCGGTATCGGATTCGCCCTGAAACGCGCCCAGTGGCAGATGGTCCGCAATCAAGGTATCGATCGCATCACCTGGACATACGACCCATTACAAAGCCGCAACGCGTACCTGAACCTGACCCGCCTGGGAACGGTGTGCAACACATACATCCGGGACGCTTACGGAGAATTGACAGACGGACTGAACGCCGGATCCTCCACTGATCGTTTCCAGGTAGACTGGTGGGTAAACTCGAACCGCGTCCAGCGGCGGTTGAGCAGAAACGCGCGCAAAAAGCTTGACCTGGCTCACTTCCTGGCTTCGGGAGCCGAGATCATCAACCCGACAGAGTCCGGACCTGACGGCTTTCCACAACCAGTTACCGACCAGCTGCCACCTGAGCTCGAAACAGGATGGAGCGATGCGGAACAGCCATCCATCATCCTGCTCGAGATACCTGCGGACATCACGGCGATGAAAGCCAGCCAACTGCAGCTGGCGCAAACCTGGCGGCTTCACACGCGTGCACTATTTGAAAAGTTATTCGGTTATGGATACCTGGTGAGCGACTTCATCCACCTGCCCGGGTCTTTCCCGCGCAGCTTCTATGTGCTCATCGACGGAGAGAGCACGCTGTAACTCTCTTTCGATGGTTTACACCCCCTTTTGCGGGATTCCCAGGCAAGATCAACGTAGAACCAGGGGCAGGTAAATGTACCTGGTTTCCTGGTACCCAAGATAATGACTTATATCCATATCACCGAATTCACCTAAATCACCGGGAGCCCACCCAAACGAACTGCCGATATTAACATACTGCCCTTCAACGGCCACTCCAACAACCGTGCACGTATGTGACGATCCCGGGTCCAGGTTGGTGATAGTACAGACAGTAAAATCATCGCTCGTATGGTCTGGGGTACCATGATCATCGGTCACCGTTATGCTGTGTATGGCAATGTTGCCGTTATTATTTACCAGGTATGACCAGGTTACATTATCTCCGACTGGGATAGAAGGACCTGGAGGACTGTTCGCATCCATTCCGTTGGTGCGTTTTATTAGCAGTAAGGAGGGGTCAGACCCGAAGTAGTGACTCGCATCAGAAGCGTCCACTACCGCCAGGCCACCAGGCGGGTTCCCGGTGGCTGTCGCGACATTTACGAACGCACCTGCTAATGCCACGTCGGAATGGACGCAGGTCTGACTGGATCCGATCGCCAGGCTGGCAATCGTACAAACAGAAAAATCATCAAATGGATATGATGGCGTCCCGTTATCATCGAAAACTTCCACACCGGTAAGCTCGACATTGCCATCGTTGAACACTTCATAGCTCCAGTTTACCGTATCACCAATCAGGATATACAACCCAGGCGGCTCGTCGGCATCCTGTCCGTTCACACGTTTCTCGATGCGGATGTCAGGATCGGCACCGAAATAGTGACTGGGATCGCTATCGTTGATTTGAGAGCCGCCAGGAATTGTCGCAGCGACCGATCCCAGATTGCCGTATTGACCAGTGGATGCCGTGCCTTCTCGGGTACAAGAGAACGAATCTCCGGCCACCAAACTTGGCTGCGAACAAACCAGGATATCATCACCCGAAGAGGCAGGGGTGCCGTTATCATCACTGACCGTTATATCCAGCAAATCCACGTTGCCGTTATTGGTAATGATGTACTCCCATTGCAGCGCTTCGCCGATGAGAATCATAGGACCAGGGGTCGAGTCAGCATCATATCCGTTGGTATATTTCTGGATGTCAATGGATGGCGTGTTCACATATCCGAGATAATGACTCGCATCCGTATCGGCGACTTCCGATAAATCTCCCGGAGGTGTACCTCTTGCAGTCCCGATATTTTTGTACTGACCATTGATCGCTGTCCCATTGGCGGTGCAGGTCATCGAATCAGTGGGCACCAGTGAAGTCTTGGGGCAGCTCACCGAGACTCCCTGGTCATCAACCACAGTTACTCCGGACAGTGTCACATTCCCATTGTTTAAAACCTCGTAGGACCAGTTGACCGGATCACCAACCAATATACTGGGACCGGGTGGATCGTTGGCATCCAAGCCGTTTGTCCTTTTTATCAAACTGATTCCCGGGATTGCGCCGAAATAATGGCTTGAATCTGATACTTGCACATCCGTCAGACCGCCCGGCGGCGTCCCTACCGCAGTAGCGACATTCCCGTACTGTCCTGAGGTCGCCTCCCCTTCCAGCACGCATCGATCGGATGCTCCAACCGCGAGATGAGCGATCTCGCAAACCATAACATCATCGGAAGGATTAGTTGGTGTACCATTGTCATCTGTAATCTTCACATTAAGCAGATCGACATTCCCGGTGTTGGCGATATCATACTGCCAGATAATCGTTTCCCCGACAAGAATATAGGGGCCGGGTTGATTCTCGGCATCCTGGCCGTTGGTCAGCTTATCCAATATAAGGACAGGTTCAGCACCAAAATAATGGCTGCTGTCTAGGCTGTTGATAGCGCCGAGTCCGCCTGGCAGCGTGCCGGTCGCCTCGGCCTGATTGGCATATTGCCCTGCAGCTGCTGTCGCTGAATAAAAACAAGTCTCAGAAACGCCGACCGCCAGGCTTGATATGGTACAGACTGTGTAATCGTCCGTATCATCTAAAGGCGTGCCGCTGTCATCGATCACGGTCACATTACTGAGGGCGACGTTTCCTAAATTGCTCACTTCATAAGACCAGTCCACCATTTCTCCCACCAGGACATAGGGACCTGGCGCCGCATCCGCGTCCTTCCCATTGGTCCGCTTTTCAAGTCCCAGGTCCGGTTGAGCCCCAAAATAATGACTCGCATCACTATCCCCTACCGGTTGCAGTCCAACGGGCGGATTTCCGGTTACGCTACCCACATTCCCGTACTGTCCAGGGGCCGCCGTTCCTGTTCGAGTACAAATTTGCGTAGTATTCGCCACCAGGTAGTTGATGATACAGACGGTGATATCATCCGAAGGATCTGAGGCCGTGCCGTTGTCGTCTTCTACAGTGACATTACTCAAACTCACATTTCCGGTATTGCTGACCTCGTAGGTCCAGGTAATTGAATCGCCAACCAGGATGTACGGACCGGGAGCGGCATCTGCATCCTCAGCGTTGGTTTTCTTCTGCAGGCTGATTTCCGGCTGTGCGCCGAAGTAGTGGCTCAGGTCGTAGTCATCTACCGGCGTGCTTTCCTGCGTAACTCCAGTCACCGAACCGATGTTTTCGTACTGACCGGCGACTGCTGTCCCTGCCAAAAAGCACTGCTGTGTCTCATCCACGGCCAGGCTTGGGAGCGTGCATACAGTCACGTCATCGACAGTATTATCTGGTGTGCCTTTATCGTCCGTAACGGTGATATCGGTGAGGACCACGTCGCCAGCGTTGCTCACGTCGTAGGTCCAGGTTACAGCATCTCCAACGGGGATATATGGTCCTGGAGGGCTGTTGGCGTCCTCATCGTTGGTCTTCTTCACGATAGTGAGATTGGGGCTGATGCCGGTGTAATGGCTGGGATCGCTATCGGAAACCTCGGGTAGTCCTTCAGGCGGTGTCCCGGTCGCTGTTCCGGTGTTTGCATACTGCCCGATAACGGCCGTCCCGCTGGCTGTGCAGATCATCCCCTCGCCGGATGGCAGGCTGTCGCCAGGGCAGCTCACGTCCACCCCCTGATCATCGAGGACACTGATATTGCTCAAGGTCACGTTGCCGGTATTGCTGACCTCATAGGTCCAGGAAACCTCTTTGCCAACCACGATGTTTGGTCCGGGCGGCTCATTTGCGTCCTGTCCGTTGGTCTTTTTGACCAGGCTAAGCGCCGGATTCGCACCGAAATAGTGGCTCGTGTCCGTATCGCTGACCTGTGGCAGGCTGTTGGGAGGTGAAGCAGTTGCTGTCCCTAGATTGGCGTACTGCCCGACCGCTGCAGTGCCGCTCAGGTTGCAAGTCGATTGCGTTCCCACATCCAGAACCGCGATCGTGCAGACCGTCACATCATCGGCGGGATCCCCTGGGGTGCCGTTGTCATCCTTGATGGTCACATCGCTCAGCGCCACATTGCCGGTGTTGCTGACGACGTACTTCCAGTTGACCGCATTCCCGACCAGGATATATGGTCCGGGTGCGCTGTCGGCGTCCTGACCGTTGGTGCTCTTTACGAGGGTTATGGCAGGCTGCGCACCGAAGTAGTGGCTGATGTCGGTGTCTGTGACGGGCTCTCCCACCGTTGGGGTTCCGGTGGCTTTGCCGACATTAGCATATTGACCCTCAGCGGCTGTTCCATTAAGAGAGCAGGATTGCTGCTCAGCGACATCCAGTGAGGCGATAGAGCAAACCGTCACATCGTCGCCAGGGTCATCTGGAGTGCCGCTGTCATCCGCCACGCTGATATCACTCAGCGCCACGTTGCCCGTGTTGGTCACCTGGTATTGCCAGGTAACCGGATCGCCCACCAGGATGAAGGGGCCGGGCGGCTGGTTGGCTTCCTGCCCTGCAGTGCTTTTGATGATTTCGATCTCTGGTTTAGCGCCGAAGTAATGGCTGAGATCACTGTCGTTGACTGGTGTCAGGCTGCCGGGAGGGTTGGCGGTGACAGTACCCTGATTCTCGTACTGACCCGGGACCGCAGTGCCTGTGCGCGTGCAGCTCTGGGTATTGCTCGTTGGCAGGTTGGAGATAATGCAAACTGTAACATCGTCTGAAGGATCCGACGGGGTTCCGTTGTCATCGGTGATTGTGACATCGCTCAACGCCACATTACCGGTATTGCTGACCTCGTAGGTCCATGTCACGGCCTCCCCGACGACTACGCTTGGTCCCGGAGCTGTATCTGCGTCCTCGCCGTTGGTCATCTTCTGCAGGCTGACTTCTGGTTGCGATCCAAAGTAATGGCTGGTATCCGTATCGCTGGCTTGTGAGCCTTCCGTTGTCCTTCCAGTAACCGTGGCGGTGTTGGCGTACTGTCCTTCAATGGCAGTCCCTGTCCAGGTGCACTGCTCTGAACCATCAACCGGCAGAGAAGCGATCGTACAAACCGTATAATCATCACCGGTATTCGATGGTGTACCGTTATCGTCGCTTACTTTAACATCTGTAATGCCGACATTACCGCTGTTTGTGACCACGTACGTCCAGGTCACATCATCTCCGGCATGTATGTACAGCCCTGGGGGCTGATTGGCGTCCTCACCGTTGGTCTTCTTGACCACTAACAGACTGGGATTAGCTCCATAATAATGGCTTGGGTCGTTATCACCGACATCATTCAGTCCACCCGGGGGGGTGCCCAAGGCTGTGCCGATGTTTGTATACTGTCCTAACACAGCAATTCCGCTGGCAGTGCATGTGATCTTCTCGCCGACATCCAGGCTGGATTGAGGACAACTTACCGTCACCCCCTGGTCGTCTGTCACGCGGACGTCGCTCAGGGAGATATTACCTGTATTTGTGACTTCGTAGTCCCAATTCACCGCATCACCCACGTTGATCGATGGCCCTGGCGCATCGTTGGCGTCCACACCGTTGGTCTTCTTCACCAGATCAATCAGCGGATCAGCCCCAAAGTAATGGCTCGGGTCGCTGCTGCTGACATCGGCTAAACCGCCAGGTGGGGTAGCGGTGACGGTGGCGATATTTTCATACTGCCCGGTGCCTGCTGTTCCGATTAAGGAACAGCTTTGGGTCACCCCGGCTCCCAACTCGGCGATCGTACAAACGGTTACGTCATCAGCAGCGTTACCGGGCGTGCCCGAATCGTCTATGACGGTCACACCGGATAACGATACGTTGCCAGTGTTTTTAATTTCATATGTCCAGGATACCGCATCCCCAACCAGAATGTATGGTCCTGGGGCAGAGTCAGCGTCCTGGTTGTTGGTCTTTTTCTCAATGGTTGCTTGTGGGTCGGCACCGAAATAATGGCTGACATCGGTTACCGTGATCGATTCCAAACCGCCGGGTGGTACAGCCGAGGCCAGGGCCTGGTTTTTATACTGCCCTGCGACTGCAGTGCCTGAGTTACCGCAGCTATCTGAAGCGCCCACAGCCAGGCTGCTGATTGTACAGACGGTGACATCGTCGGTATCGTTATCCGGGGTACCGTTATCGTCGGTGATCGTTATATCAGTCAGATCCACGTTACCGTTGTTAGAAATTTCGTAAGTCCAGTCCACCGTTCCTCCAACCAGGACATAAGGTCCAGGTGGATTTTCGGCATCCTGGTCATTGGTCTTCTTGGATAGATTCAATACAACATCGGCGCCAAAGTAGTGACTGGCGTCTGAATCGCTGACATCGGAACCGATTGGAGGCGTACCGGTAACTGTACCCATATTGGCATACTGCCCGGCTGCCGCCATACTGGACAGCGTGCAGGTGTGTGATGCAGCAGCGGCTAAACTTCCGATCACACAGATCGTAACATCATCGCCGGGGTTGGAAGGGGTGCCGTTATCATCCACTACTGTGACACTGCTCAAAGCGACGTTGCCGGTGTTGGTGACCACGTAAGACCAGCTAACTGCACCCCCGACCGGGATATAAGGCCCCGGCGTAGTGTTTGCGTCCTCACCATTGGTCTTCTTTACCAGGCTGATTGCGGGGGATACTCCAAAATAGTGGCTGGCATCGCTGGCGGATAGCGGAGAACCACCTTGAGGTGTCCCGCTGGCGGTGGCGATGTTTGTGTATTGACCTTCCCGGGCGGTACCATCCAGCGAGCAGGTTTCGGATAAGCTGGGAGCCAGGCTTGTCAAAGAGCAGACGGCGATATCGTCACCAGGATTGTCCGGTGTGCCGTTGTCATCCGTCACAGTGATGTCGAGCATGTCCACTTCACCCGTGTTGATCACCTCATAGGTCCAATTGACCGGGTCGTCGATGGATAAATAGGGACCTGGCGGGTCGTTGGCATCCTCACTGTTGGTGTACTTGATGATGCGGATACCAGGCGGCGCGCCGTAATAATGGCTGGGGTCGCTGTCGGATACATCCGGACCCTGGGAAGGGGTGCCTGTCGCAGCGGCTACGTTTGCGTACTGCCCTTCTTGCGATGTCCCGGAGTGACTGCAGGTAAACGAGCCACCCGCACCCAATGTTGGGATCGTGCAAACTGTGAAATCGTCTGAAGAATTTGCAGGGGTTCCATTGTCATCGGTGACGATAATATCGCTGAGCGTAACGTTTCCGTCGTTCGTCACCGCATAGGTCCAATCGACGGCGTTTCCAACGAGGATGGTCGGTCCGGGCGGGCTGTCCGCATCCTGACCGTTGGTCTTCTTATCAATGGAAATTGACGGGCTTTCACCAAAGTAATGACTATTATCTGAGACGCTTACCTGCGCAAAACCGCCGGGTGGTGTACCTGTCGCGGTGGCGTTATTTTCGTATTGTCCCGCTGATGCCAGGCCGCTATCAGTGCAGATCTCACTCATTGTTACTGCAAGGCTCGCTACCGTGCAGATCGTTTTATCATCCGTCAGATCGGATGGGGTGCCGTTATCATCAATGACTGCCAGATTACTCAAAGAGACATTGCCGGTGTTGCTGACTTCGTAAGTCCATTCCACTGCACCCCCTTCCAGGATGCCTGGTCCGGGTGGCTCGTTGGCGTCCTGCCCGTTGGTCTTCTTGTCCAGACTGAGTGCTGGCTGCAAGCCATAATAATGGGAAGGATCCGTGTCGCTGATATCAGATAGACCACCCGGGGGTGTACCGCTTGCAGTTCCCTGGTTGCTGTATTGACCTGATATTGCGGTGCCTGATAATGAACAATTCTGGGTTTCACCGATTGCCAGGGAAGTGATGGTGCAAACGGTGATATCGTCAGCAGAGTTGGATGGCGTGCCGTTGTCATCGGTGACGGTGACGTTGGTGAGCTCGACGTTGCCCTGGTTGCTGACCTGGTAAGTCCAGGAGAGGGGGTCGCCGACCAGAATGTAGGGACCGGGGGCGGAATCAGCGTCCTGGTCATTGGTGAGCTTCTGCAGACCGATCTGCGGGTCGGCGCCAAAATAGTGGCTGGGATCGCTGGCGCTGATGTCGGCCAGGCCATCGGGTGGGGTGCCTTTGGCCTTACCCTGGTTGGCGTACTGTCCGGCGGCGGCGGTAGAGTCGAGGGAGCAGGTCTGAGTCTCCCCAGCCGGCAGGCTGGGGATGGTGCAGACGGTGATGTCATCGCCAGTGTTGGAAGGGGTGCCGTTATCGTCGGTGACGGTGACATCAGTCAGATCGACGTTGCCCTGGTTGGACACCTGGTACTCCCAGGAGAGCGGTTCTCCGACCAGTACGTAGGGACCGGGTGCGCTGTCGGCGTCCTGGTCGTTGGTGAACTTCTGCAGGCCGATCAGCGGGTCGGCGCCGAAGTAGTGGCTGGGGTCGCTGTTGCTGACCTCGGTACCGGCGTAGAAACCGCTGACGCTGCCCAGGTTGGCGTACTGCCCGGCGGTGGAAGTGCCGGAGCGGGTGCAGGAGCGGGTGGCGCTCACCGATAGGCTGGTGATGGTGCAGACGGTGATATCGTCAGCGAGGTTGGATGGCGTGCCGTTGTCATCGGTGATGGTGACATCGCTGAGGGCTACTTCGCCAGTGTTGGTGACATCGTAAGCCCAGTTGACGGAATTGCCGACCAGGATGTACGGGCCGGGAGCGCTGTCGGCGTCCTGCCCGTTGGTCTTCTTGACCAGGTCCAGCCCCGCGGTGGCGCCGTAATAATGGCTGTGGTCCGAATCACTGACATCCGGACCTACCGGAGGTGTGCCGGAGACCGAACCGAGGTTGGCGTACTGCCCGGCGGCGGCGGTGCCGGAGCGGGTGCAAGTCTGGTCGCTGCCTGCCCCCAGGTTGGCGATGGTGCAGACGGTGATGTCATCAGCGGGGTTAGTGGGCGTGCCGTTGTCATCGGTGATGGTGACGCCGGTGAGACCGACGTTGCCGGTGTTGCTGACCTGGTAAGACCAGGAGACTGGCTCGCCGATCAGGATGTAGGGTCCTGGGGCGCTGTCGGCGTCATCGCTGTTGGTGGATTTACCCAGGACGACGGCGGGGCTGGCGCCGAAGTAGTGGCTGGAGTCGCTATCGGAGACATCCGGGCCGACCGGAGGTGTTCCGGAGACCGAGCCCAGGTTGGCGTACTGCCCGACGGCGGCGGTGCCAGAGCGGGAGCAGGTCTGGTCGCTGCCTACCCCCAGGCTGGCGATTGTGCAGACGGTGATGTCGTCAGCAGGGTTGGTGGGCGTGCCGTTGTCGTCAGTGACGGTGACTGCGGAAATCTCAACGTTGCCGTTGTTGCTGACCTGGTATTCCCAGGTGACTGTGTCTCCGCTGAGGATGTAAGGACCCGGGGCGCTGTCGGCGCCATCGCCGTTGGTGGATTTCTGCAAGCTGACGTCAGGTTGAGAGCCGAAGTAGTGGCTGGAGTCGCTGGCGGAGACATCCACGCCGATTGGGGGTGTGCCAAAGACCGAGCCCAGGTTGGCGTACTGCCCGGCGGCGGCGGTGCCGGAGCGGGTGCAGGTCTGGTCGCTGCCTGCCCCCAGGCTGGCGATGGTGCAGACGGTGATGTCATCGCCGGTGTTGAAAGGGGTGCCGTTGTCGTCGGTGACGGTGATGTCCGTCAGTTCCACGTTGCCCTGGTTGCTGACCTGGTAGGTCCAGGAGAGGGGGTCCCCGACCAGGATGTAGGGACCAGGGGCGCTGTCGGCGTCCTGGTCGTTGGTGAGCTTCTGCAGGCCGATCTTAGGGTCGGCGCCGAAATAGTGGCTGGGGTCGCTGGCGCTGATGTCAGCCAGGCCTCCCGGTGGCGTGCCCGTGGCCTTGCCCTGGTTGGCGTACTGTCCGGCTGCCGCGGTCCCCAGGTGTGCGCAGCTCTGGCTGGTCCCCACCCCTAGGCTGGGGATGCTGCATACCGTCACGTCATCGGTGGTGTTCGAAGGTGTGCCGTTATCGTCAACGATGATCACGTCGGATAGGTCAACATTACCGTCGTTGAACACCTGGTATGTCCAGTTCACATCGTCTCCCACCAGGATGTACGGCCCGGGCAGTATGTCCGCATCAAGCCCGTTGGTACTTTTCTCCAGCCGGATTAGCGCCTGCGTTCCATAATAATGACTGGCATCCGCGGCGCTGATCTCGGTGGTGCTGTAGAAACCGCTGGCGCTGCCCAGGTTGGCGTACTGCCCGGCGGTGGAAGTGCCGGAGCGGGTGCAGGAGCGGGTGGCGTCCACGGACAGGGTGGTGATGGTGCAGACGGTGATGTCGTCAGCGGGGTTGGATGGCGTGCCGTTGTCGTCGGTGATGGTCACGTCACTGAGGGCTACTTCGCCCGTGTTGCTGACATCGTAAGCCCAGTTGACGGAATTACCGACCAGGATGTAGGGGCCGGGTGCACTGTCGGCGTCCTGCCCATTGGTCTTCTTAACCAGGTCCAGCCCCGCGGTAGCGCCGTAATGGTGGCTGGGGTCCGAATCGGTGACGTCCGGACCAACCGGAGGTGTGCCGGAGACCGAGCCCAGGTTGGCGTACTGCCCGGCGGCGGCGGTGCCGGAGCGGGTGCATGTCTGGTCGCTGCCTGCCCCCAGGTTGGCGATAGTGCAAACGGTGATGTCATCAGCGGGGTTGGTGGGCGTGCCGTTGTCATCAGTGACGGTAACGCCGGTGAGACCTACGTTACCGGTGTTGCTGACCTGGTAAGACCAGGAGACTGGCTCGCTGATGAGGATGTAGGGACCGGGGGCGCTGTCGGCGTCCTCGCCGTTGGTGGACTTCTGCAAGCTGATGCCTGGACTGGCTCCAAAATAATGGCTGGCGTCGCTGGCCGTTTTCGCGTCCCCCACCGGTGGCGTGCCGCTGACGCTGCCTACGTTCCCATACTGCCCTACCAGCGCGGTCCCACTGCGCGTGCAGGTCTGCGATACCCCGGCCCCCAGGCTGGCGATCGTGCACACCGTCACGTCATCGTTGGGATTGCCCGGCGTACCGTTGTCGTCTATGACGGTGACACTAGTGAGCTCGACGTTGCCGGTGTTGCTGACCTGGTACTCCCAGGTAACAGTATTGCCGCTGAGGATGTAAGGACCGGGTGCGCTGTCGGCATCCTGGTCGTTGGTGCGCTTCTGCAGGGAGATATCCGGCTGGGAGCCGAAGTAGTGGCTGGGGTCGCTGTCGCTGACATCGGCACCGACGGGGGGCGTGCCTATGGCGCTGCCAAGGTTGGCGTACTGGCCGCTGGCGGCGCTGCTTTCGATGGTACAGGTCTGGGTTTCGTCCACAGCCAGGCTGGGGAAGGTGCAGACGGTGAAGTCATCGGCTGGATCGGAAGGCGTGCCCCTGTCGTCTAAGACTGACACATCCGTCAGCTCGACGTTGCCCTGGTTGCTCACCTCGTAGGTCCAGGCGACCGCATCCCCAACCAGGATGTATGGACCCGGTGCAAGGTCCGCATCCTGCGCGTTGGTGCTCTTCTGCAGCGTGATCACAGGATCGATACCGAAGTAGTGGCTGGGGTCTGTGGCGCTGACATTGGGACCTACCGGAGCAAAGGCAGTGCCTGTCGCCTGGTTACCATATTGACCAATAAACACCGTGCCGCTGTGTGTACACGTCTGGGATTCACCAACGTTCAAGGTATCAATCACACACACCGTCACATCGTCCACCGCATCCCCAGGAGTGCCGCTGTCATCAACAATGGTCACATTGGTCAGCTCGGTGTTGCCCTGGTTGATGGCCTCGTACGTCCAGGTGACCGTATCCCCAACCAGCAAATACGGCCCCGGGGCAGCGTCGGCGTCCTCACCATTGGTGCGCTTCTGCAGGTCCAGAAGCGGGTCCGCCCCAAAGTAATGGCTCGCATCGCTATCCGAGACAGACGCCAGGTCAGCGGGGGGCGCACCCGTCGCCGTGGCAGTATTCACGTATTGCCCGGGGGTGGCGGTGCCGGAGATAGAGCAGGTCTGTGTATCACCTACCGGAAGTGCGGCGATGGTACACACGGTAAAATCATCGGCGTCATTGGATGGCGTGCCGTTGTCGTCTACGACGGTCACATTTGCCAGATCGACATTGCCGCCGTTGCTGACTTCGTAAGTCCAGTTAATCGGGTCGCCGACCAGCAGATAAACGCCCGGTGGAGAATTAGCGTCCTGGTCGTTGATTTTTTTGACTAATGAAATATGCGGATTTGACCCGTAGTAATGGCTGGGGTCGCTGTCGCTGACATCGGGACCGACGGGCGGTGTGCCGCTGGCGCTGCCCAGGTTGGCGTACTGACCCGCTTCAGCGGTTCCACTGGCGGTGCAGGTCATACTCTCGTTCACCAGGAGCGTGGTCTGCGGGCAATTAACAGTCAAGCCTTGATCATCGCTTACCGACACGTTCGTCAGGTCAAGCGTACCGGTGTTGCTGACTTCGTATGTCCAGGATACAGGCTCACCAACATATATGTAGGGTCCAGGAGCGTCGTCTGCATCAACACCGTTAGTATACTTTTCAATGGCTATTTCTGGGAAGGGGCTGACCAGCAGCTTTGAAACGAAAGCGTCCTGCGAGCCGTTGAGGCTCGTAGCGTAGGCACCGGTGGTGACCGGGAAGTTGCTGGACTGCGTGTACCCACCCAGGAAGGCGTAACCAACCGGGTCCAGTGCCATATCGTTACCGCGGTCCAGGCCACTGCCACCCAGGAAGCTGGAATACACCCTATGACCTGGATCGCTGCCTGCCAGGTCATAGCGCGTGGCGAAGGCATCGTAGGAGCCGCCAATTGTGGTCTGGTAAGCGTCGGATGTAACGGGAAAATTTGATGAGACGGTTAGACCCCCAACCACAATGCCCCCATAACGATCCAGAGCGACGCCGCGCCCTTCGTCTCTGCCTGTACCTCCCAGGTACGTGCCGTATTGTATTGCTAAGGCGCTGTCCATCTTGACCAGAAAGGCGTCAAAATCGCCGGCGGGCACGCCTTCAGTGACCGGAAAATCGGAGGATTTGGTCTCTCCGGTGATATAGATAACCCCATCCACATCCAGCGTGATGTCATTAGCGCTGTCCTGGTCGATGCCACCGACCAACTTCTGATCGATCAATTCCCCACTGGTGTTAAATTTCAACACAAATGCATCATCCTCGCCCAAGAAACCTTCAGCGGGAAAATCGGGCGACCAGGTCTGCCCGGTGATGTATGCCTGCCCGTCACGCACGGCGATACTAAAACCGGCGTCCTCGTTCCTGCCACCGACCAGGGTGGAATAGAGTACGCCGCCTGCGGCATCTACTTTGCTGAGGAATATATCGCCGTTGTTGTTATACCCCGTGGCGGGGAAATCGTCCGAATACGTGATTCCAGTCACAAATGCCTGCCCGGATTCAACATCAACTGCATACCCGACGTCCTGATCCGTGCCGCCCAGCAGGGTGGCGTATACCAGGTCCGTGCCGTTTTCATTCAACGCCAGCACAACGGCATCGTTCTCACCAGCCACACCGCCTGCCAGGGGGAAATCGTCGGACCAGGTCTCTCCTGCCAGGTAAGCGACGCCCGATTCGACCACAATCGACCAGCCCGTGTCCTCCCCACTGCCGCCGATGTAGGTCGAATATACCAGATCGCTGCCCTGCGGATTGAATTTTGTCACGAACATGTCGACCGCATTTACCGTTGTCGTAAAGGCGCCAGTAGTGGTTGGAAAATCAGGTGAAGGGGTGCGACCGGTCAGGTAAGCCGAGCCGCTTTGATCGATATTTATTCCATATCCACTCTCCCAACTGCTGCCACCCAGGTAAGTGCTGTAGACCAGGTCACTGGTGAGGGTCGGCGAATCACCACTCTCAGGAGTGGAGGCAGTTGTCCATGGGACGGCGACTTCGAAAGTCTGGTAGCCGGTCTGCTGCACCGCACCTTCCACCAGGATTCCTGGGACGGCGATGCCCTCAGTGGTGGTCAAACCTAACGCTGGCAGGGAATATTCACTGAACGGGGTGCTGATCCATATGCGATCACCTTCTACTCTTACGCTGTCCGCACCTTCGATTCGCAGGCGGATGGCAGACAGGTCCGTTCCGGGCTGGGCTTCTAACTTCCAGGATAATAAATCAGTCTCATATGAGACAAACCCGCCATCCAGCAGCAAATCAATCCCGTCATACAACCCCTGGTAACGTACTGCACTCCAAACGGGCACATCTGTATGCCAGCCGGATGGATCGACGCCGATCAGGTAGGAGATATGCGTTTCCCTGGGCTCGTAAGGGATCAGCGTTTGATCGGGATTAGCGCCGACGAAGCTCAGGCGCACACTCACCCCATGTCTGACAGCATCGACCCGACTTGCGTCCGCCAGCGAGTCAGGGTCAATGTCTGCAGCAGGATCCAATAATTTGAGCCAGATGCCGTCCTGTGCCAACCAGACCTGTGCGTTCCTGCCAGACATCTGGAACCTGGCTTCGGGTGCAAACTGGCCCACGTTTTCGATCAGCATTGCTCCCCGGGCATCTCTAGCAGTGATTTGGGCATCACTCTGCGAGCGATCCGCCTGCGCAGCGCTCAAAAAAAGTCCCCCCAATACGAAAATCAGCAAAGGTAACCATAAATAACGGCGAGTAAAAAAGATCATGGCTTCTGTTCCCCTTCGTTTCCCTGACCGGCATCGTCAGGACGACTCTGGCGTAAGAATATGTACCAGATCACAAGCAGGATCAGCCCAACACCGATAAGGATGCCAATAACCAGGAGCGGGTTGACCGCCACCTGATCATCCGCAGCGGGTGCTGTTTCTGGCTGGTCGGAAGTTGCCTGGGCTGATATCGCCCCCGTCCCTGGAGTCTCAGCAGTGGATGGGGTAGAGACCGCCCCTGCCTGGCTTGTAGCTACCTCCGCTGTGCCTGGTTCTGATTCGATTGTGGTGACAGCAACGCTTGGTTCGGGCGATGTTGGGACGCCCGGCGCAGTCGTTGTGGTAGGAGCAGGTTGTGTGGCACCTGGCGCCGGGGTTTGGTTCTCCGCGGTGCCCGTTTGCGGACTGGTTGGCTGGTCGCCCTCTGCCGGCGTCCCTGTGGCATCTGGTGGGGTGCTGGTCGGCGCTGCCTCAGCCTCCGCAGGGATAACAAATATACTCAGAAAAGCGTCCTGCGGACCGCCCAGCTCCTGGCTGTACGCATTTAGTGTGGTCGGGAAGTCCAACGAAGCGGTGGTACCTGTAAGGGTAACCTGACCAGCACCAACAACTGCCGCATCCTGGCAGCGATCCAGCGCACTGCCGCCCAGGTATGTTGCGTAATCCAGCCTGTATTCAAGATTGGACGAACCCACCAGGCGCATCAAAAATGCATCCTTATTACCTGCGCTGCTGGATTGAACAGCGTCCTGCCCGACTGGCAGGTCGTCCGAATTTGTGTTCCCGCATATATAAATTTGACTGGACCGATCCAGACCAATACCTGTGCCTTCATCGGTCGCTGTGCCGCCCAGGTAGGTAGAGAAAAGGGTGTTCCCATCAGGGTCGATCCACGCTACAAAGGCATCTCCACCCCCAGCGTAGGTGCCGGCTGTGACAGGGAAGTCGGCTGATTTCGTGTCGCCCACCACCAGCACGCCCTCATGGAATACCAGGGCGTTGGCGCTGTCCTGTTCTCTCCCGCCCAACAATATGCTGAAGGCGGGTTCACCGTCGCGGTCAAGTTTGACCACGAAGGCGTCGTCCTCTCCCTGGTAGCCATCAGCAGGGAAATTGGGCGACCAGGTCTGCCCGGTGATGTAGGCTTCACCCTGATTCACAACCAGGTCAAAGCCGGCGTCCTCGTTCCTGCCACCGAGCAAGGTCACGTAATCCAGGGCGCCGGTGTCGGTCAGTTTAAGGACAAAGGCGTCCATGCTGCCGGCGTTGGCAACCCCTTCGAACTCACTGGAGAAGGTGCTTCCGGTAACGTAAACCCCCCCACCCTCCACGGCTATGCCGTAGCCCACATCCTGGTCGTCACCGCCAAACAGGCTGGCGGACAGCAGCTCGCCTGTCGAGGCGTTCAGGGCGGCTACAAAAACGTCGTTCTCACCACGCAGCCCACCGGTCAGGGGAAAATCGTCCGACCAGGTTTCGCCCGTCAGGTAGAGCACGCCACCGTCTATGGCGACGTCAAAGGCGGAATCCTGCCCGCTGCCGCCCAGGTATGTGGCGAAGACCAATTCCTCACCCGTTGGTGAGAATTTAACCACAAAAGCATCCACATCCTGCAAGTGATCCTTCGCTGCGCCAGGTGTGGTGGGGAAGTCGGCTGAAGCTGTGCTGCCGACCAGGTAAATGTAGCCCTGCTGGTCAACAACGATGCCAGTGCCGCGATCCCATGAGCTGCCACCCAGG